>ERZ761607.188-NODE-188-length-127035-cov-14.401142_pt1 | contig 127035 bp, 139 predicted proteins | sample MGYA00511164_ERZ761607 | MGnify/ENA primary metagenome ERZ761607 (study PRJEB28899, sample SAMN02445080) | bioreactor sludge metagenome | biome: EBPR sludge | place: Australia: Brisbane, Thorneside Wastewater Treatment Plant | collected 2011-06-22 ... | reverse complement strand
GGCGCAGGGCGAAGAACAGGGTCAACGCCACGACCGCGACGAGTGCGGCCGCGATCCCGCCGATCAGCAGGGTCCGGTTGGGAGCGCCTGCGGTCGGCGGCGGCGGAGGGGCCGGATAAGCGGGCTGGACGGGCGGAGCCGGGGGCGGCGGCGCGGGCGGGGTTGGACGCGGCGGCTTCGCGGCAGGCGCCTGTTCGGCCTGCTCGACGCGCAGGCGGAGCAGATCGCGGACGCTGGTGACGAAGCTGGAGACGGTGCGGCGCACATCCGCGCCGCCGAAATCGCTGTGGCGATGCTCGCGGAAATCGAACCATTGCAGTTCGCGCAGGGAAGCGTCGACGGCGGGGTCCAGCCCCTCCACCTCCATCACGTCGATATAATGGATCGGAAAGATACGGCTGGTGCGCGGCAGATCCGGATGCAGATCGAACAGGCGCTGCTGGCGGTCCTGAAAGATGCGGAGTTCCTGCACGCACCATTCGCTCTGCACGAAGCTGGGCGACAGGATCGGGATGAAGAAGGTGGAATTGTCGAGCGCGCGGCGGATCTCGCCTTCCCAGCGCGAACCGTGGGAGATGGCGCTGACGTCCTGAAAAAGCTGGATCGGCGCGCGGCCATATTGCTGCTGCAGCTCGGCGCGGATCAAAGCGCGGAGGCGGGACAGCTGGCCGCCGGACAATTCGTCGTCGGGGCGGGCATAGCTCCAGAAACCGATCGGCGGCAGCGTGCGTGCGGGCATATCATCCCCCCTCGCCCGCTTTTCCATTATCCTGGATCAAGTGGCAAGGTGGGGGCGGCACGGTCAGAAACGGCGGGAAATGCCGAGATTGAACTGGAGGTAGGAATAGCCCGAATCCGACGCGCCGCTGAGCGACGGCGTGTTGGTCCAGGTGACGCCGCCCTGCACCGACCATGAAGAGCGGGCCGGGCTGCGGATGCGGGCGTGGAGGTAGCGCGAGGCAAATCGAGCGATTGCTCAGCTCTCACTCAGTTTCGACAAGCCTTCCCGCACCCCATTCCGAGACATGCAACCATATCGAGGTGTGCGACCTTCAGGTGATCTCACGGAAGATTAGAAGCGGTGTGATCGCGCTGGCGGCGGCAGGGCGCCCCATGGCAACCCTCACAATAGGCGCAAGCGTCTTTGACACATGCCCGATTACGCTCTGAAACACGCCAGGCGTGGGGTCGTCTTGAACATTAACATCAGGCGCGACGAACTCGGGTGATGCGCTAAGAATCCCGACCATAGACCATTCTCCAGGCATAGTGCTGCCGTAGGAAAGCGTAATATCGCTAGCACGAATCGCTAGATATTCCTCTCTTAGGGTGCACCAAATCATTTGCGCTCTCCCCTGACTTGTCAGCAAAGAAGCATGAACGGAATGGGGAAGCAGCTGCATCATTTCCAGCATCAACTCGGCGTTTTCTTTCTGTTCCTTTTGGGCCGCTTTTGCAGCGGCACTCATATTGGATGTTTTTCCTGACACCACGCTCCCGAGCACCTTCCGCGCTATCGTAGGCAACTTCCAGGCATCTTTAAGCATCGCCAGATCAAGGACGCTCAAATAGCCCTTCGCAAGGACGAATTGGCCGAGTTTCGCGGAATCGAGGTCATGCTGAAGCAGGTCATTCTCACTCAAATAGTCGAGGAGTGCTCGTGCATTGGCCCAGTAGGGATCGAATACCCTAGTATAGCCTTCAGCCGTCTCAAGAGATGTTTCCATGCCGTCTGTGAGCGTTCCAGAGGCGACCCCCAAGCTTCCCTTCACGTCATGGGTACTGGATTGCTTCTTGCCTCGCGCGCCATCTTTGGTGCGGGTCAACTCTGAGAGGTGACCGTCACCTTCAAATTGTGAGAGGAATGAGCCAATTCTACGGGCGTCGTGATAAAGGAAATCAAGGACGGAATGGACGCTTGAATCGCCGTCCACCCGCTCGGATATCGCTGAAGTGCTCTTTGGCATTGCGCTCAATTTTCTCCGCATCCTTGGCGACTCGTTCGTGGATCTCGACGAGTTCCGTTGGATCGGTCTGGATAAGGCGAGTCAGAGCCTCGTCAAAGCTGAGATTTGAGAGCTTGACCTTTGATTTGCTCTTTTTCTTCGTCACGCGACGAGTGCCTTGTCAGTCCGCCGCTTACAATCAATTGTAGCAGGACGAGCACTAAGGCGGGTAGTGCCTTTGCCATCAAGCCGATGAACGCAGGAACCCGCCGCGACGTATTGCTCGCTCTGCTCCTGCGGCACAAAGTGCTGGCTACCGATGATCTGCCGTTTCAGAAGCGACCAGAAACGTTCAATGCCGTTCGTATGGCAGTCGCCGTTCACATGTTCCCCAAGGCTTTGCACGATCTTTCTACCGGATAGCATCCTTTTATCAAAAGAACCTATCGTGGTTCGGCACCGCATAGAATCCTGCAGTGACACGGAAGAATTTACTGCATCTCGTGCCGGCGCATGGCGTGGCGGAGCTGGTCGTAGCTGAGTTTGAGTTCCTTCGCGGCGGCGCGCTGGTTCCAGCGGCATTTTTCCAGGGCGGAGGCCAGGATCGCCTTTTCATATTCGGCGATGGCGAGGCGGAAGTCGGCGCAGCTGGCGGGATCGTAGGCGGTGAGCCCGGCCTGGACGACCAGTTCCGATACTTCAGCGACGGCCCTACCCTGCGCCTGCGGCGCTGCGCCTCCCGAAAGCGGGAGGGGGGCCGGTGCCTGGCCCTGCGGCATGAAGGGAGAAGCGAAGGGATCGAACTGGATATCGTCGATCGGCGCATCGGCGACGGCCCAGCGGTAGACGGCGCGCTCGACGACGTTGCGGAGCTCGCGGACGTTGCCGGGCCATTCATATTCGACCAGTTTCTCCTGCGCGGCGCGGCTGAAGCCCGGCCAGCTGTCCCATTCCAGCTCCAGCGCCATGCGGCGGCCGAAATGGTCGGCGAGTATGGCGATGTCGCTTTCCCGGTGCCGGAGCGGCGGCAAAGTGACGACTTCGAAGGAGAGGCGATCGAGCAGGTCGGCGCGGAAGCGGTGCTGCTCGACCAGGGCTGGCAGATGCTCGTTGGTGGCGGCGACGATGCGGACATCGACGCGCACCGGCTTGGAGGCGCCGATGCGGGTGACCTCGCCATATTCGATCGCGCGGAGGAGACGGTCCTGGGCGGGCTTTGAAAGCGTGGCCAGTTCGTCCAAGAAGAGCGTGCCGCCATCGGCTTCCTCGAACCGCCCTGCGCGCGCCTTGGTGGCCCCGGTGAAGGCGCCAGCCTCGTGCCCGAACAATTCCGCCTCGATCAACGTTTCGGGAAGCGCGGCGCAGTTCAGCACGATCAACGGGCCGTCCCAGCGATCGGACAGATGGTGCAGACGTTCGGCGATCAGTTCCTTGCCGGTGCCGCGTTCGCCGATCACCAGCACCGGCCGGTCAAGCGGCGCGGCGCGGCTGGCGCGCTCCACCGCATCGAGGAATGAAGAGGCCTGGCCGACCAGTTGCTTCGCGCGATCCATTCCCGCGACTTGGCGCATTATCCCGACTATTGGCAAGATTTTTCGGTTCGTGACGCCAGCGAAATTGCAGGATTCCGCAGTTTTCCGCCATTCCCGCCTGCTGGCACGCCGGTTGCAAAGTTTCGGGCAAGCCCCGGCGGTCGGGGCGGTGAAAGAAGGAAAAAGAACATCATGTCCGGTTTCGCGCGCATCATTGCCACGGTCGGGATGATCCTGGTCGTTGCCGCGCCGACTTTGGTCTATGCCGGACACGCACCGGTCGCGGTCGAGGGCAATCGTGCCTGAGGCCCGCGGCGCCAAGATCAGCATTGCGGCGGCGCTGCGGCCGTTCGATGCTGGCGCGGACGATGCGAGGATGGCGGCCGCAAGCCGCGATCAGCGCGCGGACGCCGGACGTACCGGCACCGGACATGCCGGCGCGATGTTCGATCTTTTGAAGGAACCGATGTTCATGAGCATTTTTTCGCGGACCCGCGACATCATCGCCGCCAACGTCACCGACCTTTTGGACAAGGCCGAAGACCCGGCGAAGATGATCCGCATGATCATCATGGAGATGGAAGAGACTTTGGTGGAGGTTCGCGCCTCGGCCGCGCGCACCATCGCCGACCAGAAGGAAATGCGCCGCCACATCGCCAAGCTGGAGCGGATGCAGGACAGCTGGGTCGAAAAGGCCGAACTGGCGCTGAGCAAGGACCGCGAGGATCTGGCCAAGGCGGCGCTCTACGAGAAGCAGAAGGCGGCCGACATGGCGGCCGAGCTGCAGATCGAGATCGACGTGCTGGACGACGCGCTGAAGGCGTCGGAAGCGGACATCGCCAAGCTGCAGAACAAATTGCGCGAGGCCCGCACCCGCCAGAATGCGATCATGACGCGCATGGAAAATGCCCACAATCGCGTCCGCATGCGGGAAATGTATGCGGGGCCGAAGACGCAGGAGGCATTCAGCCGCTTCGACGTGCTGGAGCGGCATGCCGATCTGGCCGAGGGCGAGGCGGATGCGCTGGCGCTGGGCGCCGGGCCGAAGAGCCTGGACGAGGAAATCGCCGAGCTGCGCAGCGCGGACAAGGTGGATGCCGAGCTGGAGGCGCTGAAGGCGTCGCTGGCCAAACGGTCGAACCAGACCGGTAGCAACGACAAGAAGGAAGGCTGACGGTCATGGACGGCGAGTGGATTCCCATCATCATCATCCCGATCATCTTCATCGTCTTCCCGTGGATCATTCTCCACTACGTCACCAAGTGGAAGACGAAGACCTCGCTCACCACCGAAGACGAGACGATGCTGGACGATCTCTACGATCTGGCCCGGCGGCTCGACGACCGGATGCGCACGCTGGAGCGCATCCTGGCGGACGAGAATCCGAACTGGAACCCGCTTGCCGGCAGTGACCGCCGCCCGGCGCTGAGCGACGAACGCGCGGAACTGGACGATCTGGAGAGCGAATTGCGGGCCATCCGCGGGCGCAAGTCCGGCCGGACCAGCCTGTCCAAGCAGGAGCGTGCGTGATGGCCGGCCCCAACACCCGCTTCTACCTCGACAAGCGCAACGCCAAGATCAAGGGCGTCTGCGCGGGGATGGCCGAGCATTTCGGCATCGACGTGACCTGGGTCCGCCTGATCGCGCTCGGCAGCCTGGCCGTGCTCGGACCGCTCTCGATCGTCGGCTATTATGTCGCGGCCGGATCGGCCGGGGTGCGCTCCGACGATGTCGAACGCCGGGTCGAACGGCAGGATGTCGAGGAGAAGGAATTCTGGAAGAAGGTGCGGCGCAATCCGCATGCTTCGGCCCGCTCGATCCGCGCCCGCTTTCGCGATCTCGACCGGCGGCTCGCCGCGGCCGAGACCTATCTGACCAGTCCCGACAAGCGCCTGGCGCGCGAAATCGACCGGCTGCGCTGAAGGGAGAATTGAGACATGGACTGGGGAGGCCCCGCCTTTGTGATCGCCATCGTGGCGATCAGCACCGCCGGCTGGCTGATCAACAACTGGATCCGCGCCCGGCACGGCTATCCGGTGGAGAATGAATGGTCGGGCGTGACGCACAAGGGATCGCCGGACGACGAACGCAAGATCGCCTTGCTGTCGTCCGACAATGAGAAACTGGCGGGCCAGGTCGTGAGGCTGGAGGAGCGGATCGCGGTGCTGGAACGCATCGCCACCGACCCGGCCGAGCGCACCGCCCGCGAAATCGAACGGCTTCGTTAGGAGATAAAGGGCAATGGACAAGACACTGGCCGTAGTGGTCCTGATGATCGCGGCGATCACCGCTTCGGTGCTGGTGACCTGGCTTTCGGCCCGGGCCCGCAGCCGCGCGCGGATCGCCGAGTTGAACAGCCAGGCGAGCGACGAGGCCGCGACTGCCACGAGACTGCTCACCGAGAATGAGCAATTGCGCGAGCAGATCGCCAGGCAGGAGGAAAGGCTGCGCGTCCTCGAACGGATCGCCACCGATCCGGCGCAGCGCATCGCGCGCGAAATCGCCGAACTTCAACCTAATTGAGTGGAACGACCCAGATGGAACCCGACAAGCTTTCGATGATCCAGACCATCCTGCCGTTCGTCGCCATCATGGCGGTGCTCGGGATCGGCGGCTGGGTGCTGACCACATGGCTGCGGATCAAGAATGGCTATCCGCTGGAAAGCAGCTGGGGGAAGGCCGTCTATCCGCAGAAGAATGACGAGCTGATCGAACGGGTGAAGCTGGTCAGCCAGGAAAATGCGCAGCTGCGCGCCGAGCTGGGTTCGGTGAAGGACCGGCTGGCCAATGTGGAGCGGATCGTGACCGACGACAGCCACCGCCTGGGTCAGGAGATCGAGGCGCTGCGGCTGCCGAAGAATTAAGGGGTAGGACAATGGACGTGAACTGGACCGCAATCCTCTTCTTCATGATCGTCGTCGGCATTCCGGTGATCGGCGGCATCTGGTCCGAAATGCACAAGCGCAAGCTGAAGCATGAGGAGAAGAAGCTGGAGCTGACCTCCCAGCACACGGCGGAAAAGGCCGCGCAATATGCGGCCCATACCGAGCGGCTGGAGCAGCGCGTGCGGGTGCTGGAGCGGATCATCACCGACAAGGGGATCGAGGTCGCCGACCAGATCGAGGCGCTGCGCGACCGGCCCGAGCGGGATGCGCCGCGGCTCGACAAGCCGAACTGAGACAGCGAGCGACAAAGGGACTGCCGACGATGAGCTGGAGCGTGACGTGGATGGTGCTGGGGATCGTGCTGATCGTGTCGATCGCCGGTCTGCTGAAGGCCCGCATGGGCATCCGCAAGGACATGTGGGGCAATGAGATCAAGGATAATGGCCGCGACGACGCCGAGGTCGAGCAGATGCGCGAACAGATGAAGGCGCTGAAGGAACGGGTCGCGGTGCTGGAGCGGATCGCGACCGAGAAGAATCACAGCCTCGAACATGAGATCGAGCGGCTGCGCGACCGCTAGGGACGGGATCAGGGGACGACAGGAATGGCAATCAATCTTTGGTCGATGATCGTGCTCGTCGTGCTGATCGGTTCGGTCGCCGGCACGCTGCAGGCCTACCTCAAATACAGGAGGCCGGACGGGACGAGCAAGGCGGACAATCGCATGATTATCGAGGAGGTGCGGACGTTGCGCGAGCGCGTCCAGGTTCTGGAGCGGATCGCGACGGACAAGAATCACAGCCTCGAGCATGAGATCGAACGGCTGCGGGACCGGTAAGGGAGACTGGGGCGATGTCCGAACAGACGCTGCTGATCGCGCTCGCGGCCGGGCTGGCGGCATTGCTGATCGCCATCGCCGCCTTCCTGCGCGGCTGGCAGGGCTGGCTGGAACTGAAGCGGGCGCAGCTGGCGGCGGGCGACCATCCGGGGGAGCCGGCGGCGCCCTCCCCCGCGGCGCGGATCGAGCTGGCCGATCTGAAGGAGCGCGTGCGCCGGCTGGAGGCGATCGCCGACGGCGCGGAGTAGTTCAGAAGAAAAAGTGCACCCCCAAGCCCCTCTGGCAAAGGCCGGAGCGGAGTCAGGCCGTGACTCCCCTCCACGATTTCGTGGAGGGGTCGGGGGTGGTTCTTTCTTCCTTGCGGCTTAGACTGCTCGGATGGACCCGCGAGACTTTCCTCGCCATTTGCGCAACAATGCAACGCCCGAGGAACGGGCGGTCTGGAACGCCTTCGCGCGGATACGTCCGCGTTTCACCAGGCAGTTGCGCATCCACCCGCACATCGCCGACTTCGCCTGCCGAAGGGCCAAGCTGCTTGTTGAGGTCGATGGTAGCCAGCACGCAGACAGTCACAGAGACGATCTGCGAACGGCGGAGCTTGAAGCAGCGGGCTGGCGGGTGATCCGCTTCTGGAATTCGGAGGTCCAATCGAACTTGGAAGGGGTGGTGCAGGCGGTGATCGAGGCGGGCAATGCGCGGTTGCCGGTTGGGGAGGCGTTTGAGTTTTTGCCTTCACGCGCAGGGCGAGAGCGGAAGCCGAAGGCAAGGAAGTGAGGAAGGAAGAAAGAGCCACCCCCAACCCCTCCAGCAAGGGCTGGAGGGGAGTCAGGCCGGCTCGGTTCGTTCGGCCTAACTCCTCTCCACACCTTCGTGGAGGGGCTTGGGGCGGTTCTTTTCTTGTCAGCTTAGATTGAGTCGCTAACGCCGCGCCATGAATTCCCTCGCCGACATATATTCCGATTACGAACTGCTCGATGCGGACGACCGCTACCGGTTGCTGATCGATCTCGGCAAGGCGCTGGAGCCGATGCCGGAGGCGTTGAAGACGGACGCGACCTTGGTGCGCGGCTGTTCGGCTTCGGTGTGGCTTTATCCGGTGGCGCAAGACGACGGCCGGCTGCATTTCCTGGCGGACAGCAATGCCGCGATCACCAAGGGGATCGTCGCGCTGGTGCTGCTCGCGGCGCAGGACCGGACGGCGGGCGATATCCTCGCGACGGACTTCGACGCCGCGCTGGCGCCGTTCGACCTGAAGAACCAGCTCAGCTCCAACCGGACGCAGGGCATTCCCAACATGATCGCCCTGATCCGCGAGACGGCGGCGCGGCTGGCATGAGCGAGGCTGCGGCGCCCGGGGGCTTCGACCCGAAGCAGTTCATGTCGTTCGTCCGCCGTGTCGGCCATGGCGGAGCGCTGGGCATCGGCTATGTCGCCCATGGCGAGGATTGGGCGGAACTCAGCCTGCCCTATGACGAGAAACTGATCGGCATGCCCGCGAGCGGGATCATCGCGTCCGGGCCGATCGTCAGCCTGATGGACATGGCGACCAGCGTCGCGATCTGGGTGCGGCTGGGCCAGTTCCGGCATCAGGCGACGCTGGACCTGCGCGTCGATTATCTGCGGCCCGCGACGCCGGGGCGGACATTGATCGGGCGGGGCGAATGCTATGCGGTGCGGCGCAGCGTCGCCTTCGTGCGGGGGATCGCGCATGACGGCGATCCCGAAGACCCGGTCGCGCATGTGACCGGGACGTTCATGTTCACCGAGTGAGCTTCCCCTCCCTGCAAGGGAGGGGTCAGGGGTGGGTCAGCGCTTGAAGAGCGCTGCGAAACACCGGCGGCCGAGAAATCGCAGCGGGCTGTCGCCCGCTCACCCACCCCCAGCCCCTCCCTTGCAGGGAGGGGAGTTTGGCGGCGTCAGACCGCCCGGCCGTTCTTCCGTTCGTCGGAGCGGCGCAGCACTTCGTAGGCGGCCTGGATCGCCTGAAAGCGGGCGGCGGCTTCCTTATCGTCCGGATTGGTGTCCGGGTGATTGGCCTTGGCGAGCTTGCGGTAAGCGAGGCGGACGGTGTCGAAACTGTCGTCGGCGTCCAGGCCCAGCACGTCCAAAGCGCGCATCTCGTCGCGGGTCCGGCTGCCGTCGCCGGGGCCGCCCCAGCCATAATGATTCGCTTCGGCATAAGCCGAGGCCTCGCCCCGTTCCTCCTGCTCGCGCGCGGCGGCGGCTTCGGCGGTCAGGCCTTCGAAGTAATTCCAGTTGCGGTTATATTCGGCGGCATGCGCCTCGCAGAAATGCCAGCGCTCCGGGCTGTTCGGCGATTTCGGCGCGGGCCGGTCGCCCGGATCGGTGCAGCCGTCGCGGTCGCACAGGCGCACCTGCTGCGCCGCGCGCTCGCCGCCATAGCTGCGCCAGCGGGGAAAACCCCAATCGTTCGAACGTCCTGAAAAGCGTGCCACGGCGGCTATCTAGGGGCAGGCGGCCACGGTGGGAACCGGGGCGGCGGCGGAAGGACAAAGAAAAAGGCCGCGGTGCATGCGCGCCGCGGCCCGTTTCATGTGCGCGGGCGATGCCGCGTCAGATCATCATGCCGAAGCCGCTATAGCCCATGAAGATCCGGAAGACGATTTCGGCAACCAGATAATAGAGGACGATCCAGGCGATCGTCGCGATGCCGGCGACGACCGGCGCCTGTTCCTTGGACACGCCCAGCATCGGCCCGGCACCGACATAGAAGATGTAGCCGGCGAAGACGAAGCCGGCCAAAAGGATGAGCTGCAGCAGATTGCCGAGCGTCGGGACCAGCCAGCCCAGCAGCACGACAATCAGGCCGGCGATCCAGATCGGCGTCCCGGCAAGGACCGAAAGCTTCAGCGCATTCACGTCGTCGCGCCGGCCGCCGAAATTCGGCGCCAGCCGGCTGAGGCCGAGGCCGACGGCGACCGCGACACCAAGGTTGCGCAGGACATAGAGGGCGACAATGATCAGGATCAGATTGACGAGACCGGAGCCGCCGGCGCCACGGGTCTGAATGAGCGTGAGAACCAATGCAGCCACGGCCGGCAAAGCCGCCAGCGGCGCCGCATAGCCGGTGATAAGCCCGGTCGTCGTGGCGGGTTCGCCCGCGACCCTGTTCGCGGTCGGGGCCGGGGCGGTGAGGACGGCGATTGCTGTGCTGATCGGATTCATAACGCTTCCCTCCTGCGCGTTGAATTGGTGCCACAATGGAGGATCGAAACGCGCCCGTAAACATGGGTTAGGCGATAAAATGCCAGAGGGTCTGTAAGCCGGGTTCTGTCCCTCCTTCGCCAGGGCGTCGGCGGGCAAGCCCGCGTGGCCCGGAGAAAGAATGGGCGGCCATTCCTCTAGGACGCGGATTGCTCCGCGCCTCAAGCAACCAACCCGGGCCGCGAGGCGGAAAACCTCATATGCAGCCCCTATTCGGTCTTGCTCCCGGTGGGGTTTGCCGTGCCGTTCCCGTTACCGGCAACGCGGTGGGCTCTTACCCCACCCTTTCGCCCTGGCCGTGCCGAAGCACGGTGGTCTGCTTTCTGTGGCACTTTCCCTGGAGTCGCCTCCGCCGGACATTATCCGGCACCGTCTTTCCGTGGAGCCCGGACTTTCCTCGCCGCACCGAAATGCGCCGCGGCCGCCCGACCCTCTGGCCCGGACCGGTTAGTCCAAAAGGCGCCGTCAGTCATCCCCTTGCGGGCGGGGGAGCAGGAGGGCGAGGAGGAGCATGCGGCTTTCGGCGTCGATCGTGCCGTCGATCAGTTCGGGGCGGAAGCGGCGCTGGAAGGCCAGGGTGGCGGCCATCGAGTCGCTGACATCATAGCCGAACCGTTCCAGCGCGAGCAGGAAGCCGGCGTCGGTCCATTCCGGGTCCATGAGGTTCTTCGTCGGGCGCGGCAAAGCCAGGCGGAGGCGGGCGAGCCGGCCCCAGGGGAAGAGTTCGCCAGGGTCGCGCTTGCGGATCGGGGCGATGTCGGAATGGCCGACGATGTTGCCGCGCGTGATGCCGTGGCGATCCTTGATGTCCGCGAGCAGCAGGATCAGCGACTCGATCTGGGCGTCCGGAAAATCGCGATAGCCATGGTCGTGGCCCGGATTGACCAATTCGATGCCGATGCTGCTGTGGTTGAGGCCGGTATGGCCGCGCCAATAGCTCTTGCCCGCATGCCAGGCGCGGCGTTCTTCCGGCACCAGGCGCAGGACGCGGCCATCCTCATGGATCAGATAATGGGCGGAGACACCCGAATCCGGATCGCACAGGCGCTCCAACGCCGCCTCGCCGCTTTCCATGCCGGTATAATGGAGGACAACGACCGAGACCGGCTCGTTGCGCTCGTCATGGTTCGGGGAGGGATGATCGGCGATCTCGGACATTGCGGCGATTGCGCGCCAATTGCGGCCGAAGGTCAAGGGCCTCTCAGGCGACCCGCCGTGCCTCGGCGCCCGGTGCGGGGCGGTAGAGGCCGCGGGAATCGGGGTCCGAGACGAAGCGGTCGGTCTGGCCGATCACGGTTTCACCCGCGCCGAGCATCAAGGCGCCTTCCGGACGGATCGCGTCGGCGAGGCGGGTATAGGCCAGGCGCTTCATCGAATCGGCGAAGTAAAGCAGGACGTTGCGGCACAATATGATGTCGAACATCCCCGGCATGGGCGGACGATCGGCGATGCCGCGATTTTCGAAGCGGACCATGTCGCGGATCGGCTGGGCGATGCGCCACTGACCGGCGCCCTCTTCCTCGAACCAGCGGACCATCTGCAGCACCGGCAGGCCGCGCTGTACCTCGAACTGGCTGTAGCGGCCGGCGCGGGCGCGCTCGGTCGCCGTGCGGGAAATATCGGTGCCGACCAGGTCGATCGTCCAGCCGCGCCAGCGCGTGGCCTGTTCGGCCAGGGACATGGCGATGGAGTAAAGCTCCTGCCCGGTCGAGCAGCCGACGCTCCAGATAGAGAGGCGCCGCTCCTTCATCCGTGCCGCCTCGATCCGCTTCAACGGCTCGGCGAACAGCAGATCGAAGGGCAATTTGTCGCGGTAGAAATAGGTTTCGTTGTTCAGCAGCGCCTCGAGCACCTTTTCGGCCAGCGCCGGGGCCTGGCCGGAGGCAATCCGCTTCACCAGCTCATCGACATCGGTGAAGCCGCCGTCGCGGGCGATCGGGGCGAGCGCGGCGTCCACGCGCCAGCGCCGGCCGATGCCGATCTGCTGGCCGGTGCGCGATTCCAGCAGGCCGGCGAGGATCTGGCGGGAGGAAGCGCTTATCTCCACGCGGCGACTCCCAGCCGCGCGGCGACCTGCCGGGCGAGATCGGCGGGCGGGCTGATCGCGGTGGCGAGACCGGCTTCGGCGACCGCGCGGGGCATGCCCCAGATCGCGCTGCTGTCCTGATCCTGCGCCAGCACGATGCCGCCGGCACTGACGAGGCTGCCGCTGCCGATCAGGCCGTCGCGGCCCATGCCGCTCAACATGACGGCAAGGCCGCCGCGGCCATAGGCTTCGGCGACCGCGGCCAGCATCGGATCGACGGACGGACGGCAGCCGGAGGGCGCGGGCGTATCGTCGAGCGCGACGCGGACGCCGCCGCCATTGGTGGAAAGGCCCAGATGGGCATGGCCGGGGGCGACATGGATGACGTCCGGCTCCAGCCGCATGCCTTCCTCCACGACGCGCGCGAAGCGGCCGGAAACCTGCTCCAGCTGACGCGCGAAGAAGGGCATGAACAAGGGCGGCAGATGCTGGGTGACGAGAATGGGGATACCCATCTCGCCCGGCAGGCCGCCGAGGAAATCGTGAATGGCGTGAATGCCGCCAGTCGAAGCACCGATGGCGATGCAGGCGGGACGCCAGTCATGCACTTCGCGCAAGGCCAGCGGGCCACGCGCGGACGGCGCATCGCGATCGACGCTGCCGACCCGGCCGATCCGCAGCAGCCGTTCGGCCAGTTCATCGGCGAAGCGGCCGCCGAACAGGCCGGAGCCGGGCTTGGGCATCGCATCCGCAGCGCCGAGCGCCAGCGCGCGCACGCTGGTCTCCGCCCCGGCCTCGGCAACAGAAGAACAGATGACGACGCGGGCGCCGCGACCCGCGCGGATGATTTCCGGCAAGGCGTCGAGGCCGCTTTCGCCGGGCATCTCAACGTCCAGCAGCACGATGTCGAACATTGCCGCGCCGAGCAGCGCCAAAGCCTCGCCGGCATTGGAAGCGGTCGCCGCGACCTCCAGCCCCGGCCGCCCCGCAATCATCCGCGAGAGCACCGCGCGCGCGACGCTGCTGTCGTCGACCAGCAGCAGCCGGATCGGCGGTTCAGCGGACGTAGGGTCGGAAACTTTCGATGGAAGGACCGCCCGCCGTCCCAGGGGGGCGGCGCCGAAGGTCATGCGGCGCCGACGATCTGCAATTTTGAGTGCAGGGTTTCCCGGTCGAACGGCTTCATCACATATTCGTCCGCGCCAGCCTCGATCGCGGCGCGGATATGGGCGATGTCATTCTCGGTCGTGCAGAACACGACTTTGGGGGCGTCGCCACCCTCGACCCGGCGCAGCGCGCGGAGGAATTCCATGCCGCTCATCACCGGCATGTTCCAGTCGAGCAGGACCACGTCCGGCATGCCCGAACCGGTGCAATGATCGAGCGCGGCGCGGCCGTCCTCGGCCTCCTCGACCGTGAAATCGAGCGTTTCGAGAATGTGACGCGCGACCTTGCGGATCACTTTGCTGTCATCGACGACAAGGCAGGTCTTCATCGCACGCGCTCGCTTATCTGGGCTTCCCGCCGGCTTTGGTAACGGCCGTTCGTAAGCATGTGTTTAATTTTGCCGGAAAAGATCATGCCGCCACCGACAAGGGCGGACCGGCGATGAACGAATGCGGATCCGCGAAGAGCAGCAATTCCCCCTCCGCCTCGATCATCCCCGTGGCGACGCGGTCCCAGCCCGCGCCGGCCGGCGCCTGAAAGGGCGACGGGTCTCCCCCCGCCTCGACCACATCGTCCACCGCCTCGACCAGCACGGCGTAAGTGTGACCGCCCGACGGCACGACGATCGCTTCGAGCGCCTCGCCCGGAGCAGCGTGAGCCAGTTCCAGCGCGGCGCGGCTGTCGATCACGGTCAGCACGCGGCTGCGCAGCGCGGACAGGCCGGCAATGTGCGGCGCCGCGCCGGGCACGGGCGTCAGCCCCTCGAGTTCCACGACCGCCTCGATCTGCGACGCCGGGAAGGCGACGCGGCGGCCGGCGATGCGGGCGATCAGCAGCAGCTCAGCCATTGGCGGTCTCCTTGCGTACGCCGCCCAGGGCCGCGAGCAAAGCAGCGCGGTCGTAGCGGTAGATGCTGCCATCAGCCTCGCCGGCGGGCTGCGGCGTGGCGCGCAGGCGCAGCAGGGTCGCGCCCTGCGGCGCCGCGGGCGCGGGCGTATCATCGCCGGCGATCACGATGTCGGCACTGACCCCCTCCCCGGCCGCGACGACGCGATAGCCGAGGCTTTCGATCATCGGCCGGAGCATATTCTCGAGCCAGGGGTCGCCGGGCGGGATGGCGCAGACCGGTCGCGCGGCGTCGCCATTCTCTCCCGCCTCGGCGAACAGCCAGTAAGGATCGATCAATTCCATCTGCTCGCCATCGACCAGGACGACGCCTGCGACCTGGCCGGGATTGCGCGCCGGACGAATCTCGCCGGTCAGCGGGGCGATGTCGATGACTTCGGCGAAGGCATAAGCCAGTTCGGCGGCGCCATCGGTGAGGCGCAGGATGCGCAGGCGCGGCGTCTCCGGAATCGTGTCCGTGCCGGCCAGCGGCAGGATGCGGCTGTCGAGCGTGACGCGCAGCCGCCCGCCGCTCATGCGGATGGCGTCGGCGGGAACGTCCTCGATCCGCTCGACCGCCGCGAGGCGCACGGCGCGGCGGACATTGTCGAGCGAGCGGAACAGCAGCAGCCGCTCGTCGCGGGCCGCGGCACCAGCCGTCTCGACCGGCAGGGCCGCGCGCGGCGCCGCTTCGGCCTCTTCGGCACGGATGCCGGCCCTGGCCGCCATGCCCGACGGATCGAGCAGCAGGACGGGCTTGCCATCGTCGGCGAGCGTGGTGCCCGCATAGATGCCCGCGGCCATGACCGGGGGCGCGGCGGGCTTCACCACCAATTCCTCATGGTCGTGCACCGCCGCGACGTTCAACGCATAGCTGGCCCCGCCCGCAGGCTTGATCAGGATGAGCCGGCGTTCGGCGGTCGCCGCCACCGGCACGACGCCAAGCACGTCGCACAATGCGATCATCGGCATCCGGCGTCCCCGGACAGTCGCCACCCTGGCGCCGCCGATCGTGTCGATCCGCACGGAATCGCTGCCGACGCGCAAGATCTCCTCGATCGCCGAGCGGGGAATGGCGAAGGTCTGGCCGCCGCCGCTGACGGTCAGCGCCGGGATGATGGTGAGCGTGAGCGGGGCGCGGATGGTGAACTTCACCCCCCTGCCCGGCCGGCTTTCGACGTCGATCAGCCCGCCGATCCGCTCGATATTGGCGCGCACCACGTCCATGCCGACGCCGCGGCCGGAAATGGCGGTGACTTCCTGCGCGGTGGAAAGGCCCGCTTCGAAGATCAGGGCGTTGCGCTGCGCATTGTTCAGCCGCGCGGCCCGTTCCGGCGTCAGCACGCCAGCGGCGAGCGCCTTGGCGACCAGCCGTTCGCTGTCGATGCCGGCGCCGTCGTCGGCGACCTCGATCAAAATCTGGTTGCCGGACTGGCGCGCGCAGACGCTGAGCATACCCGTTGCCGGCTTGCCCGCAGCCTCGCGCGCGGCGGGCAATTCAAGGCCATGGTCGATCGCGTTGCGGACCATGTGGGTCAGCGGATCGCGGATCATCTCGATCATCTCGCGATCCAGCTCGACATCGCCGCCATCCACGTCGAGGCGGACCTGCTTGCCCAGCTCGCCGGCAATGTCGCGGACGACGCGGGGCAGAGCGGCGAACAGGCTGTCGATGCGCTGCATGCGGGTGCGGGTGATGGCGTCGCGGATTTCGGCGATGCAGGTGGAGACGCGCTCGAACGCCGCCTCCACGCCCATGTCGCCCGGATTTTCGCGCAGGCGGCGGGCCAGTTCGTTGCGGGCGAGCACCGCGTCCGAGACGCCGCTCATCATCCGGTCGAGCAGATCGACGGAGAGGCGGATGGAACGCTGGCTCTTGCGCAGATCGGCGGGGATTTCGGCGGCTTCGACGGCGATCGTCTCGGCGGGACCCTGGCCGGGCGCCAGCGCGCGGATCAATTGTTCGTCATCCTCGGACGCGATCGCCTCGCCCGTCTCCAGCGCCATGACCAGTTCGCCGATCCGGTCGATGATCGCCAGCACGGCGCTGACCAGAGCGGAATCGGGCGTGCGGCGGCCGGCGCGCACGTCCGCCAGCGCATCCTCGGCGGCATGGCTGAGCGCGGCCAGGCGCGGCAGATCGAAGAAGCCGCAATTGCCCTTCACGGTGTGAACGAAGCGGAAAATCTCGTCGAGCCGCTCGCGGTCGCCCGGCGCCGCTTCCCACGCGACAATCTCGCCGCCCAAAGCGAGCAGCATGTCGCGCGTCTCGGCGATGAAGTCGTTGATGAGTTCGTCCATGGTCCCGTCCGGCACGTGCCGGGCGGTTATGGACGGAGGTGGTAAAGAAGGGGTTAGCCAAAAGTGGCAAGTTCGGCCAACGCGAGGGCGGAATGTTCACCCGCGTCGCGAGGTCAGACCATGCAATATCTCCACACCATGATCCGGGTGGCCGATCCGGATGCTGCCGTCCGCTTCTTCGAACTGCTGGGACTCGTCGAGACGCGGCGGATGGAGAATCCGGCGGGACGCTTCACCCTGATTTTCCTGGCCGCCGACGAGGATTCGAACGGCGCGGGACAGCGCGGCAATGCCGAAATCGAGCTGACCTACAATTGGCCGCCCGAGGACGGATCACCGCCGGAAGCCTATACGGGCGGGCGCAATTTCGGTCATCTCGCCTATCGCGTGGACGACATTTACGCGACCTGCCAGCGCCTTCAGGATGGCGGCGTCACGATCAATCGGCCGCCCCGCGACGGCCACATGGCGTTCGTTCGCTCGCCTGACGGCATTTCGATCGAGCTGCTTCAGGCCGGCGACCGCAAGCCGCCCGCCGAGCCATGGGCTTCGATGCCGAATGTTGGCGCGTGGTGAAGGTGGCTGAGCGGAACGGCGGCGGTTCTTAGTATTCACCAAGAACCTCGCTTCGCTCGGCCCCTCCACCACTCGCTGCGCGAGCTGTCCCCCTCCCCTCGGAATCGACGGGAGGATCATTAGGTCAGCGCCGCAACGCGGCCCCGAGCATCAGCACGCCTTCATCCTCGTCCATCAGCTGCAGCTGGCCGCCGCCTTCCTCGATCAGGCTGCGGACCAGCCAGGCGGCGGCGGCGCGGGGGGCGACTTCGCCCTCATTCTCGCCGTTCAGGACGCGCTTCAGCTCGGGATCGAGGATGATGCGCGTGCCTTCGGCGCGGATGACGATGTCGGTGCCGCCGTCATGCCGCTCGGCGCCGATATCGAGCCGGCCGCCGCGCACGAGCGCATCGCCGGCGATCAGCGAGAGGTTCAGCAGGATCTTCAGCGCCGCTTTGCTCATCGTCGGCTCTTCGATCATCCAGCCGATCTGGATGCGGCCATCGCCGCCGAACAGCCCTTCGATCGCGCCGCGGGCGTCGCGCGTATCGACTTCCTCGGCAAAGCCGCCGGCCGCGCCGAACGCCAGCCGGAAGAATTTCAGCTTGTTGGCCGATGCCCGCGCGCTTTCGCCGAGCAGATCGAGGCAGCGCGCCCGCATTTCCGGATCGCTCTCGTCGGAGAGCAATTCGATCCCGTTATTGAGCGCGCCGATCGGGCTGAGCAGATCGTGGCACAGGCGCGAGCAGAGCAGGCTGGCGAATTCGTGAGATTTCATGCGGCGGAACGGCCCTTTTTCATCGCGCTGCGCCTCTCTTGGAACCTGGGGCGGCGCCTTGCAAGCGCAGGAACGGGTTCAGTATTCCGGCATCATCCAGCGAACCGTCTGGATATAGGTAGTCTCGATCGGATTGCCCTGGGCATCGAGCGCCGGGTCGAAACGAAACCGCCCGGTGGCGATTGTGCAGGTCGTGCTGTCGAGCGCCTCAGCGCGCGATGAGACGAGCACGACGCAATCGCTGGCGCGCCCGTCGACACGGACCCGCATGCGCACCACGACGACGCCCGCCTGATTTGCCCGGATCGCCTGCGCAGGATAGTCGGCGTTGCTGATCGAGCCGCGCACGATTGTCGCTTGGCGGCGGTAGGTGGCCTGCGCCCCGACGTCGATGCCCCAGGATCGGAGAAGGTCGTCGTTGCAAGCGCGCAACCCCTCAATCGCAGCGCGCGCTCCCGGGATGCGGAGGGTAAGCCGCCGACGGTTTCCCGCGTCGATCCCGACTGCCCCGGATGCGGCGAACCGATCGAAAAACCCTTCCGCGATACCCTCGATGCGGATCGCTTCGCGTCCGGCAGTGCGATAGCGGAAGGCGCGCGCTTCTTCGACCTGGCCGTCGGGGTCGAGCACAAGGGTGATATTGCGCGGCAGATCGGGCAGCCGCTCGGAGCCGTCTCGCACGATGATGATTTCGGGCTCGTCGCGGCCAAGATAGGAACTGAGGATGAAGACCGGCGACTGCTGGCCGCCCAACCGGCGGCCCAGCGCGCAGCGATGTTCGCCATAGTCCAGATTCCAACGGGCGACCGGAACGGCCAGCTGTGACCCGTCCTGCGCGGCCGCCGCTCCGATCCCGGCCGGGAACAGCATCAACCCAATAGTCAGGACGCGTTGCAGCAGCATTTTTCATTCCTCTCATCAAAGCGCCCTTGGCAATACAGCGCCGCGCGAGCGAACCGCCGGACCGCTTGATTTTCCCGCGCAAATTCCCACATCAACGTCAGTGGGGGAAGTCCGAAATCTCGGAGCGAACGTGGCGAGCGACGCCGTTGGCTGGCGTCTCGATCGGGCGCTGGCGGCAGCGGTGCCGACACTTTCCCGCGAACGGGTGAAGGCGCTGATCTCCAGCGGCGCGGTGACCAGCCCAACCGGAGCCGTGGTGCGCGATCCGGCGACGAAGGCGGTTATAGGCGAATATGCCATCGCGGTGCCGGAGCCGAGGCCCGCCCATAACGAGGCGCAGGATATCGCGCTGGAGATCGTCTTCGAGGACGATCATCTGCTGGTGGTCGACAAGCCCGCGGGGATGGTCGTGCATCCGGCCGCGGGCAATCTGGACGGGACTTTGGTCAACGCCCTGCTCCACCATTGCGCCGGGCGCCTCAGCGGCATTGGCGGGGTGGCGCGGCCGGGGATCGTCCACCGGATCGACAAGGATACGTCGGGCCTGCTCGTCGTGGCCAAAACGGACCGGGCGCATGAAGGCCTCGCGGCGCAATTCGCGAAGCATGACATTCACCGCCTCTATCTGGCGGTGGTCAGCGGCATGCCGATCCCGCCCGCCGGCAAGGTCGATGCCGCGCTCGCCCGGTCGAGCGCGGACCGCAAGAAGATGGCGGTGGTCATACCGCCGCGGGTGAAGCCCGGCGGGCATATGTCGCAAGTGCTCGCTTCATCGGAAACGCCGGGGCGCGGAAAGCGTGCGGTGACGCATTATCGCACGATTCGGCCGCTAAAGGGCGGCGCGCTGGTCGAGTGCAGACTGGAGACCGGCCGCACCCATCAAGTGCGCGTCCACATGGCGCATATCGGCCACGCTCTGGTCGGTGACCCGGTCTATGGGCGCACCGCGCCAATGCATCGGGAGGTGCTGAGAACACTCGGATTCGCCCGGCAGGCTTTGCACGCCGCTCAGCTTGGCTTCATCCATCCGGTGTCAAAAGAAAACTTGTCGTTCAAATCCGCGCTTCCATCGGATATAGAGGAACTGTTGGCAGCGCTTACCGTATAGTCATCAAGTGCGGGCACGGATCACACGTGCGGCGCCCAGGGAAGGTTCGATAACGATAATGGCTGGAAGGACTGTAGCGACGATCCCCGCCGCGGGCGGGGAAGCGGGACTCAACCGCTATCTCGCTGAGATCAAGAAATTCCCGATCCTCACGCCCGAGGAAGAATATATGCTGGCCAAGCGCTGGACCGAGCATCAGGACACCGATGCCGCCGCCAAGCTGGTCAACAGCCACCTGCGCCTCGTCGCCAAGATCGCGATGGGCTATCGCGGCTATGGCCTGCCCGTTTCCGAGCTGATTTCGGAAGGCAATATCGGCCTGATGCAGGGCGTGAAGAAGTTCGAGCCCGAAAGGGGCTTCCGCCTGGCGACCTACGCCATGTGGTGGATTCGCGCGTCCATTCAGGAGTTCATCCTGCGCTCGTGGAGCCTCGTGAAGATGGGCACCACGGCGGCGCAGAAGAAGCTGTTCTTCAACCTGCGCCGGATGAAGAACCGCATCGAAGCGTTCGAGGATGGCGACCTGAAGCCCGAGGACGTGACCAAGATCGCGACCGATCTGGGCGTCAGCGAAGAAGACGTGATCAGCATGAACCGCCGCATGGCGATGGGCGGCGACACGTCGCTGAACGTCCCCGTGCGCGAGGATGGCGAGGGCAGCTGGCAGGACTGGCTGGTCGACACCGATCCGCTGCAGGACGAGCGCGTCGCCGAGGCGCAGGAGACGCGCGTCCGCCACGATCTGCTGATCGAGGCGATGGACGCGCTGAACGACCGCGAGAAGCATATTCTCACGGAGCGCCGCCTGACCGACGAGCCGAAGACGCTCGAGGAATTGAGCCAGGTCTATAATGTCAGCCGCGAGCGCATCCGCCAGATCGAGGTGCGGGCGTTCGAGAAACTGCAGAAGGCGCTGATGAATTTGGCCGGCGAGCGGCGGCTGCTGACGGCGGCTTGAGGCTCGGACACTAGCCAGCAAGAAAGTGCCACCCCCAGCCCCTCCAGCAAGGGCTGGAGGGGAGTCAGGCCGCGGCGAAACTCCCCTCCACGCCTTCGTGGAGGGGCTGGGGGTGGTTCTTGCTTCCTAGAACCGGTTCGCCGCGCCGACGTAGATGCCGAAATTCGGGGTCTCCCGGTTGAGGCCGATATTCGCGCCGAGATCGAGCTGCAGATCGTCGTTCACGAGCCAGGCCAGGCCGAGGCCCGCAAGCGCTTCGGTGCTCGCGCCCAGCGGATCGTCGTCGCGGTAGAAAGCCAGATCGAGCTGGGCGCTGAGCCGCTTCGACAGGTTGAAGCCGAAACCGGCGGCGAGGCCGTAGGACAAATGCCGCCCGCGCCGGTCGGCGTCCGGCGTCGCGCCGAGCGCGGGCGTCAACAGCAGATAATTGTCGCCAAGCTCGAACTCGATCGGCATTTCCAGATCGAAGCCCCAGGTCCCGGCGCCGATCGCCGCGCCGCCGGTGGGGAGCAGCAGGCGCCCCTGCACCGCCGCCGAGACCCTTTCCCCTTCGAAGAAGCGATGGCGGATCCCGACCAGCGCATCGCCCACACCATCGTCGCGCGAGCGGATGCCGGCCGTGCGGTCGCGGACGCGGCCATAAGCGGTCCAGCCGAATTGCAGCTCGGTGCGGTCGCCCACCCCGACGCGGACGAGCGTGTCACCGGCGAGCAGAGTGTCGGTGCGGTCGCCGCCCTCCTCCTGGAACGACCAGTCGACCGCGAGCTCGACCTGGACGCGGTTCGCCGGCACCGTGCAGGTGGAGCTGGCGATGCCCGGCCGGTCGGCGCAGATCGCGTCTTCTTCCTTGACCTCCGGCGCGGTCTGGGCCTGGGCCGGCGTGGCGAGGAAGGTCGCTGCGAGCAGGATCGGGAGACGGAAACGCATCCGACCCAGATATCAGAGGCAGGCCCGGAGAGGTCCTGCCACCTATGGTAAACCGAGTCCCGCTAGGAGACAGCGCTTACCGCGCCACCCCGACCATCCTGAGCTTTTCGAAGGACTGTCCTTCTTTATGGCTCAGCGAAAAGAAAAGGGCAGGCCTTCGACAAGCTCAGGCAGAGCGGGTTTGGGTTATCGCGCTTACCCTTAGAACGGCATCTTGAAGCCCGGGGGCATCTGCATGCCGCCCATGGCCTGGCTCATCGAGCCCGCGACCGCGGCCTCGGCCTTCACGCGGGCGTCGTTGAAGGCGGCGGCGACGAGATCCTCCAGCATCTGCTTGTCGCCCAGCAGGCTGTCGTCGATGTTGACCGCGATCACGCGGCCCTTGGCGGTGGCGCGGACCTTCACCATGCCGCCGCCGGACGCGCCCTCGATCTCGACCTTCTCGAGCCTGGCCTGCTCCTCCATCAGCTTGTTCTGCGCTTCCTGCGCCATCTTCATGATGTCTTCGATATTCTGCATGTCAGATCCTCAGTGCGTGCGGTCGCCGGCCGTATAGCCAGCCAGTTCGGCGTCGGGAAAGGCCTCGAACGCCGCTTTCACCATCGGCGAATTCAGCACGTCCTGCCGTTCGTCCTGTTCGGCCTGAATCTGTGCTTCGCGCAGGGTCGGATCGCCCGGCACATCGGTGAGTTCGGGAGCGATCGTGCCGAGGCCGGCCTGCTTCAGCGCATCCTTCAGCTCGCGCAGGAAGTCGTCGTTCGCGCCCGGCATGTGGAAGACGATTTCCGGCGGGGCGAAGCGGACGAGGCTGGCTTCGTCGCGCAGGCGCTGGGCGACAATCATCTTGCCGGCATCCTCCAGCCGCTCGATCAGAGCGGGGAAGCTGGCCACGTCGCCGGAGGGTGCGGCCGGGGCGGCGGCCGGCGTCGCGGCGGCGATCGTGACCGGGGCGCCGCCGGCCAGCTTCGCGGCCAGTTCGCCCGGGTCCGGCAGGGTCGAGGCGTGAATCAGGCGCAGCAGCGCCATTTCCGCCGCCTCCACCGGTGACGGCGCGCGGGCGACATCGTCGAGGCCTTTCAGCAGCAGCTGCCAGAGGCGGTGCAGGATCGGATAGGACAGGCGGTCCGACCAGTCGGCATAGGCTTCGCGCTCCTCGTCCGACTGGGCGGGATCGCGCGGGCCGCCGACCTTCGCACGGGTGATGCCGTGCACGGCCTCCAGCAGGGAGCGGATCAAAGCGGCGGGTTCGACGCCGAGATCATATTGGTCGCGCAAGGCCGCGAGCGCGCCCTGCGCATCGCCGGCCAGCAGCAGGCCGAGCAGGCCGCGCACGGCACCGCGATCCGACAGGCCGAGCATCTCGCGGACCTGATCCGCGCTGACATTGCCGGAGCCGTGCGCGATCGCCTGATCGAGGATGGAGAGGCCGTCGCGGGCCGAGCCTTCGGCGGCACGGGAGATGAGCGCCAGCGCCTCCTCCTCGACCTCCACCTGCTCCTCGCGCGCGACATGGGCGAAATGGGCGGCCAGACGCTCGGCCGGGATGCGGCGCAGGTCGAAACGCTGGCAGCGGGACAATACGGTGACCGGGACCTTGTTCACTTCGGTGGTGGCGAACAGGAATTTGACGTGGGGCGGCGGCTCCTCGAGCGTCTTCAGCAGCGCGTTGAAGGCGTTCTTGGACAGCATGTGGACCTCGTCCACGATATAGACCTTGTAGCGCGCCGAGACGGCGGAATAGCGCACCGCCTCGATGATCTCGCGCACGTCGTCGACGCCGGTATTGGAGGCGGCGTCCATCTCGATCACGTCGATGTGGCGGCCTTCGCCGATCGCTCGGCACGGCTCGCAGACATTGCAGGGATCGATCGTCGGACCGCCCTGCCCGTCCGGGCCGATGCAGTTCAGCGCCTTGGCGATCAGCCGGGCGGTGGAGGTCTTGCCGACGCCGCGCACGCCGGTGAGCAGGAAGGCATGGGCGATGCGGTCGCGCTTGATCGCATTGCCGAGGGTGCGGACCATCGCCTCCTGCCCGATCAGCTCGGCGAAGGTGCGCGGGCGATATTTGCGGGCGAGGACGCGATAGGGCTGGCCGGAGGCGTCCGCGGGCGGCTGCGCGGGCTGCGGCGGCTCGTCGAGGCCGAGGGAGAAACCGTCGTCGGGAGATTCGGAAGACATTGTTCCGCGAACCTAAGCCCGCGCCGGGGCGCTTGCCAGTGCAAAGCGGGTGGCGAGCCTTGTCGAAGCGGCATGGCCGTTCGCCGAAAGGGATGACCGGTCCGCTCCCGCGCCGCTAGGCTGTCGCGAAAAGGGGGATATGCCATGCCGGATAGCGCGCGCCGCCAGATGCAGGCCTTGCTGGTCCTTCGCCTCGTGCTTGCGGGGCTGATCGCCGCGCATGGCTGGGCGCGGTGGGTTGCGGGCGGGGTCGCGCCGTTCGGGGAATGGCTCGATTCGCTGGGTTTCCCGCTCGGCTTCTGGATCGCGGCGGGGATCACCGCCTTCGAGATATTGGGGACGCCCTTGCTGGCGATCGGGCGGTGGGTCAGCGCTTTGTGCCTGGTCTATTGCGGAATCTACGCGGTGGGGATCGCTTTGGTGCACTGGCCGGCGGGGTGGTTCGTGGTCGGGCTGGGCCGCAACGGGATGGAATATAGCGTGCTGCTGATTGCCGGGCTGGCGGCGCAGGCGTGGGTTTGGTGGCCGGGGCGGCGGGCAAGCTGATTTTGAGCTGGGGCGTCGCGGCAAAGCCGCGCCGTCGGTCCTGTCGGCGAAGCCGCAGGCCGTCCGTCCCAAGCCGGCTCTACGCGCTGCTCCGGCGATGCTTCGCATCGGCGTCGTTGCGCTCGGCGGCTTGTGGGCGTCGCGGCAAAGCCGCGCCGTCGGTCCTGTCCGCTGGAGCGGCAGGCCGTCCGCTATTCAATGGCTCTACGCGCTGCTGCGCTGCGCTCGGCATTTCATGGGTGGGAGCCGGAACGACCCGGCGCGAAATCGTTGTGGCTGCTTCCTTCCGGACCTGACCAGGTTGGCGACGACGCCGTCCGCCCGACTCCCGGGGCGCATATGGGCGAGCGTTGTCCGGGATGCAAGATTAGCGGACGAGCGTGACCGCCAGCCGCGCCACATCGGCGATCGCCGCTTCCGCCTCCGGCCCGGAGACGCTGGGCCGATCCAGATAGACAGCCAGGACATGGAAACGCCCGTCCGGCGCGCGGAACCAGGCAATGTCGTTCCAGGCGTTGCCACAGGTTCCGGTCTTGTCGCCCGCTTCCCAGCCGGCCGGTAGCCCGGCACGAATCCGGCGGGCGCCGGTGCGGCTTTCAGCCGTCCAGCGCAGCAGGCGCTCGCGGCTTTCGGGCAGATGGATATCCGGCCCGAAGATCCGCGCCGTCATCGCCGCCGCGGCGCGCGGCGTCGTGGTATCGCGCGGATCGCCGGGCCGATTCTCGTTCAGCTCCAGCTCCCATCGATCCAGCCGCGTCTCCTCATCATCATTGGCGCGCAGCCAGGCGGTGAAGGCGGCAGGACCGCCAATGCGCTCCAGCAACAGGTTGGCGGCGGTATTGTCGCTGACGGTGACGATCGCCGCGGCCGCTTCTTCCATCGTGATCCGACCGGATTCGATGTGCCGCGCGGTGACCGGGGAATTGGGCAGGAGACCGGCCCGGTTGACAGGCATGCTCGTTTCCAACCGCCAGCGGCTCTCTTCGACCCCATCCAGCAGCCGTGACGCCAGCGCCAGCTTGAAGGTGGAGCACATCGCGAAGCGCTCGCCGGACCGATGGGCGATCAGGGTGCGGCGCTCGTCATCCAGCAGCACCAGCCCGAGCCGACCGCCAGTGCGCCGCTCGATCGCCTCGATGTCCGCGCGGACCCGGTCGGCGGCGGCAAGCTGGTCCACGGGTCCCTGCTGTGCGGTCACCGCCGGCGGGGTTCCGCAGGCAGCGACGGCGAGAATGGCGAGGATCGCCAACAGACGCATCATTTCCCCCTCATGTCATGCGCGCCGCCGGGGATGCGGACGGTGAGGCCGTCCAGCGCTTCGGTCAGCTCGATCTGGCAGGCGAGGCGCGAGTGGCGGGTGACGCAGGCGGCGAGATCGAGCAGATCGTCCTCCTCCTCGCTGGCGCGGGGAAGTTTGGCGAAATCCTCGGCGGCGACGATGACGTGGCAGGTGGAGCAGGCCATCTGCCCCTCGCACGTCCCTTCCAGCGGCTGGCCGGCGGCCTGGGCGATTTCGAGCAGGCGTTCGCCGGGCGGGGCATCGACATCCTGCACGTTTTCGCCATCGGCGGAGATGAAGCGGACGCGGATCATGGCAGGCGAAGCTGGCGCTCGGCGGCGGTATTGATCAGGTCGAGCGCTTCGATCAGTTCCGCTTCCGTCGTGTAGCGGCCGAAGCCCAGGCGGATGCTGGACCGCGCCTCGGCGTCGCTGAGGCCGATGGCGCGCAGGACGTGGCTGGGGCGCCCGGAGCCGCTGGCGCAGGCGGAGCCGGCGGAGAAGGCGACCTGCCGGACGTCGGCGATCAGGCGGGCGGCGTCCACCCCGGCGCGACGGATGTTGAGATTGCCGGGCCACCTCACGCTGCGATGGCCATTCATATGCCAGCCCGCGTCTCGCAGAATCTCGCGCGCGCGATGATAAAGCTGCATGACGTGACCCGCGCCCTGTAGCGGGTCGGCCCCGGCCAACTTCGCGGCCGCGCCGAAGCCGGCACAGAGCGCCGGACTTAGCGTACCGGACCGAAGCCCGCCTTCCTGTCCGCCGCCATGCAGCAACGGCTCGGGTTCGAAACCCTTACGAACCCACAGCGCGCCGATGCCCTTTGGGCCGTGAATCTTGTGGGCCGAAATCGCGACCATGTCGCACATCGACACGTTTACCGAGTAACGGCCGAAACCCTGCACATTGTCGCAAATGACCGGCACGCCGTGCGCCCGCGCGACCTCGCTCATCCGCAGCAGGCCGATATGCTGGACGACGCCGATCTCGTTGTTCACGGACATACAGGCGATAAGCGCCGTTCGTTCGTTCACCGCCTCCATCGCCTGGACGACGTCGATCTGCCCCTTGCGGTCGACCGGCAGGACGACGACCTCCGCCCCGAACCGCTCGAGCGACCGGATCGTATCGAGCACGGCCGCATGCTCGGTCGCGACGGTCACGATGCGCCTGCGATCCGGCGGCGCCTTGCTGAACGTGCCCTTGATCGCCCAGTTCAACGCCTCCGTGGCCCCCGAGGTGAAGAACAGCCTGCCGCTTTCGGGGCGCGAGTCCCAGGGATAGGTCTCCGTTACCCAGGGCGGATTGTCCGCCTCGTCACCGCGCCGTTCGTAGCGCGGTTCCCAGCGCAGGAGCGTCGCCACGATTTCCTCGCGCGCCGCCTCCACAGCCGCCGCCGCCTCGCGGCCCAAGCGGTGGGAGGAATGGGGGTTGGCGAATTTGTCGTCGAGCCAGGGGCGCATCGCGTCGGCAGCTTCAGGCGCGAGCGGGGTGGTGGCCTGATAGTCGAGATAGATGGTCATGCGGTGCGCCGCTTCGCATCTTCGGCGATACGAAGCCACGCCTCTCGAAAGGCCGCGATCTCTTCCGCAGTGGTCGACCAGCCGAAGCTCACCCGGATCGTGCGCGCCGCGACCTCGGGCGGCACACCGAATGCGGCAAGCGCGCGGCTGGGCTTCAGACTGCCCGAGGAGCAGGCGCTTCCGGCCGAGACGGCGAAGCCTGCGATGTCGAACTGGATCAGCTGCGCCGTCGCCGGCAGGCCCGGCATCGCCAGCGCCTCGATATGCCAGGAGAAACTGGCTGACCGCTCCTGATCCCGAACAGGCGGCCCTGTCCAGACGGGGTCGCCACCAGCATCGAGCACGGCGTTGATCAGGCGATCGACCTCCTCATGCAGATTGGGGATCGGAGCATTTGCCCAATATTCCGTGGCAGCGGCGAAGGCCGCAGCCGCAGGCAGATTTTCGGTGCCGCCCCGATAGCCCTGCTCCTGTCCTCCCGACGCGGCCAGCATGGCGAAATCGCGCACGAGCAGCGCCCCGATGCCCGGTGGCCCGCCAAGCTTATGGGCCGATACGATCGCCAGATCGGCATCCGGCAATTCTCGTTTGCCGGCCGACTGCGCGCAGTCGCTGACCAACAATCCGCCAGCGTCACGCACCATGGCTGCAATGTCACCCACCGGCTGCATCTGACCCGTTTCCGAATTGACGTGCTGCAAGGCGATCAACGCCGCACCGGATTTCAGCGCGACCGCCAATTCGTTGCGGTCGAGTTCGCCATTGTGATCCAATGGCAGGATGTCGGCGTCGGGCGCCGCACGGAACACGGCATCATGCTCGACCGCGCTGATGAAGCGCTTGCCCCCCTTCACCCGCCGCATCGCGATCTCGATCGCCTCGGTCGCGCCGCTGGTGAAGATCAATTCGCCGTCCCAGCCGAGCGCGCGCTTGATGCGCTCGCGGGCATCCTCCAGCGCGGCGCGGGCGGCGCGGCCTTCGGCGTGGGGGGAAGACGGGTTCGCCCAGCGCTCCATCGCCTCCATCATCGCCGCTTTCGCCGCCGGAAGGATCGACGTCGTGGCGGCGTGATCGAGATAGATGCGGGGGCGCTGGCTCAACGGTTCGTCTCAAATTGTGGAAATCCACGCGCATCCCATATAGGAGGCGCGCTTTCGCGCTCACCCCTTTTGTTACGGGCGCATCGAAGCGCGCCCTTTTCGTCTCACCCAACCCGCAAGCAGGTGCAATGCCCGAAGTCATTTTCCCCGGCCCCGAGGGGCGTCTCGAAGGCCGTTTCCAGCCGGGCCCGCGCCCGCGCGCGCCGGCCGCGATCATCCTTCATCCGCACCCGCAGGGCGGCGGCACGATGAATCATCCGATCACGCTCGCGCTCTACAAGGATTTCGTGAAGCGCGGATTCGCGACCCTGCGCTTCAATTTCCGCGGCGTCGGCAAGAGCCAGGGCGTGTTCGACAACGGCATCGGCGAATTGTCCGACGCGGCCTCCGCGCTCGACTGGATGCAGCAGGTTCATCCCGAGGCGGAGACGACCTGGGTCGCCGGCTTCAGCTTCGGCGCCTGGATCGGCATGCAATTGCTGATGCGCCGCCCGGAAGCGCGCGGCTTCATCTCGATCGCGCCGCCGGCGAACATGTATGATTTCGCCTTCCTGGCCCCCTGCCCCGCGAGCGGCATCATCGTGCAGGGCGAGGCCGACGAGGTCGTGACCCCGCCTGCAGTGGTGAAGCTGGTCGAGAAGCTCCGCACCCAGCGCGGCATCACGATCGAATATGAGACGGTGCCGGGCGCCAACCATTTCTTCGTCAACGAAATGCCGCAGCTGATGAAGAAGGTGGACGATTATCTCGACTACCGGCTCGATCCGGGGTGTCCGATAAGGTGAATAATGCCCCTCTCCCCTTCAGGGAGAGGGAGGGGCCCGCCGCGTAGCGGTGGGAGGGTGAGGGTCTTTAAGGCAAGTGAAGCGACCCTCACCCGGCGCTTCGCGCCACCCTCTCCCTGAAGGGAGAGGGAAGAATCAGAGCGTCATGATCGCGACATTGCCCCACATGACGAGGGCGGCGACGATCATCAGCACGCCTTTGGTGCGGTCGCCCTGCTTGGCGAGGATGTAGACGCCGCCGGCCACCAGCACGAAGCCGGCGATCATCAGCAAGGCGAGCATGAGGTTGGAGAGGCCGTCCATCGTCCGGCTCTTTACGCACGCTTAACCCTGTCCGCCTAGCCTTTCGCGGCCATGAAGCATGAGGATTTCAGCAAGGTCGCGGTCGGCGCGGCGTTCGATGTGATCGAAGGCCGGATCCTGCCGTCGCTGACCCAGCTGATCGAGAGCGCCGCCGCCGATGAGAAAGGCGCGGGCATCCGCGCCGACGAATTGCGCGCGCTCGCGGCCGAGCTGGAATTGCTGAGCGCTCTGCTCGATCCCGGTCAGCCGAGCAAAGACGCGAAATAGGCCGGATCGACATTGCCGCCGGAGAGCAGGATCACGCTCCCGTCCGGCGGATCGACCTTCCCCGCGAGGACAGCCGCCAAGGCCGCCGCGCCACCGGGTTCCACCACCAGCCGCAGATGATCGAAGGCGTAGCGCATCGCCGCGCGGGCTTCCTCGTCGGTGACGGACAGGCCGCGCGCGCCGCGTTCGTGGAGAATTGCGAAGGTCAGCGGCGAGACCAGAGGCGTCTGCAGCGCATCGAGCTTCGTCGGCGGCGCGTCCGCTTCGACCGGGACGATGGTGCCGCCCGCCAGCGAACGCGCCATATCGTCCCAGCCGGCCGGTTCGACCGGCACGATCACGCTGTCCGGCAGCGCCAGCGCGATCCCCGCCGACAGGCCGCCGCCGCCGCAGGGCACCACCACCATCGGCGGGTTCGCGCCCAATTGCTCGCCAATCTCGACGCCCGCCGTCCCCTGCCCCTCGATGATGTGGATGTCGTCGAAGGAAGGCACCACCACCGCGCCGGTCTCGGCGGAGATGCGCGCGGCGATGGCAACGCGGTCCTCGTTCGCCCGGTCGTAGAGGACGATCTCCGCCCCTTCCGCCGCCGTCGCCGCGCGTTTCACCTCAGGGGCGTCGGCGGGCATGACGATGATCGCGCGGATGCCGAGCCGCCGGGCCGCGATGGCGACGCCGCGCGCATGATTGCCGGAAGAGAAAGCGACGACACCGCGCTTCCGCTCGTCTTCACTCAGTTGCAGCAGGCGGTTGGTGGCGCCGCGCAATTTGAAAGCGCCGCCCTGCTGCAGGCACTCCGCCTTGGCCCACAAGCGGCGGCCGCGAATCTCCAGCGGGAGAATCGGTGTCCGCGTCACCCCGTCTCGGATCCGTTCCGCCGCCGCGGCGACTCCCCCGGCGCTCGGCAGTCTTTCACGATTCATCCCATGCTCCCAACGACTTGGCGGCGCTTGCCGAGACGGCGAATGATATGACGGAAATGGGTCTTTACACACGGGACCCCCCTTCATATATCGCCGATCCGCGACCCCAAGGGGACTTCCAATAACCGCAAGGTCGCATTTCACCCTAGCTGCCGTTTTGGAGGTCCCTTGAGTTGCACAAGCATCATCGCGCGCTGGGGCTAGCGTCGCCCCGCGAAGGCGGCGTCACCGCCCTCGATATCGCCCGTCAGCGCCCGGCCGCTTCGGTCACGCTCGTTCGTCCGCACGCCGCGCGTCGCGCCGCCCGCTTCTTCGTGGAGAAGTTTCCGGGCCGGTCCATGTATGCCGTGAAGGCCAATCCCGAGCCGGCCTTGCTGCGCGAGCTCTGGGCCGCCGGCATCACCCATTATGACGTGGCCTCGCTGGCCGAAGTGGCTTTGGTGGCGGAGACGCTGCCGCAGGCGGTGCTTTGCTTCATGCATCCGGTGAAGTCGGAAGAGGCGATCGCCGAGGCCTATTTCGCCTTCGGCGTGCGCACCTTCTCGCTCGACACGATGGACGAGCTGGAGAAGATCGTCGCCGCGACCGCGACCGACGGCGTGGCCGCGACGGACCTGAATCTGTGCGTCCGGATCCGCGTCAGCTCCGATCATTCCAAGCTGAGCCTCGCCGCCAAGTTCGGCGCGGAGCCGGACGAGATGAAGGATTTGCTGATCGCGACCCGCCAGGCGGCGGACGCGCTCGGCATCTGCTTCCATGTCGGCAGCCAGGCGATGACGCCCGCCGCTTATGGCGAGGCGATGGAGCGCGTGCGCGCGGCGATCGTCGAGGCGGCGGTCACCGTGGACATCGTCGATGTCGGCGGGGGCTTTCCCTCCTGGTATCCCGGCATGGAGCCGCCGCCGCTCGAAGCGTATTTCGAAGTGATCGGCCGCGCCTTCGAGGATCTGCCGATTTCCTATTCGGCGGAATTGTGGTGCGAGCCGGGCCGGGCGCTGTGCGCGGAATATGCCAGCGTGCTCGTGCGCGTGGAGAAGCGCCGCGGCGACCAGCTCTACATCAACGAAGGCGCCTATGGCGCCCTGTTCGACGCCGCTCACGTGGGCTGGCGCTTCCCGGTCACGCTGGTGCGCGAGGAGGAATCGCACACCCGCGACATGGCGTTCAGCTTCTACGGGCCGACCTGCGACGATCTCGACCATATGGCCGGACCGTTCATGCTGCCGGCGGACACGAAGGCGGGCGATTATGTCGAGATCGGCATGCTCGGCGCCTATGGCACCGCGATGCGCACGCGCTTCAACGGCTTCGGCGCGGGCATGACGGTGGAGGCGAAGGACGAGCCGATGGCGAGCCTTTACGCCGAGATCGAGGAACGCCGCGAAGCGTCGAACGTCGTTACGCTGTAACGGCGGCGGCCTACGGGCTATCTCGCCATAGTTTCTATTCGTCATGCCGGGCTTGATCCGGCATCCACCTGCCTGTTCAGAGACCGAAAGAAGGTGGACCCCGGATCAAGTCCGGGGTGACGGCTGATTGATTGGAGATGCTGAAGTGACCGACACCCAGATCAACGACACCCGCAAGGCCGAATTGCTCAGCCAGGTGGTCGAGCATATCGACATCACCAGCTTCGACGCGCGCCCGATCGTCGATGCGATGAAGAAGATGAGCTTCTCGTCGCGCGACACCGGCCGCGCCGCGGAAATCTACAACCAGATGCTGGCCGACAAGGATTGCTCGGTTGCCCTGGTCGTGGCCGGTTCGACCTCGGCCGGCGGCTGCATGGACCTGTATGCGGAGCTGCTGCGCAACAACATGATCGACATGATCGTCGCCACCGGCGCGACCATCGTGGACATGGATTTCTTCGAGGCGCTTGGCCACAAGCATTATCAGGCCAAGGAAATCCCCGACGACGATACGCTGCGCTCGCTCTACATCGACCGCATCTACGACACGTATATCGACGAGGAAGACCTCCAGCACGTCGATCACACCATCTTCGAGATTGCCGAGACGCTGGAGCCGAAGGCATACAGCTCGCGCGCCTTCATCCGGGAGATGGGGCGATACCTGCAGACCCACGGCAAGAAGGATAACAGCCTGGTCAAGCTCGCCTTCGAGCATGACGTGCCGATCTTCTGCCCCGCCTTCACGGACAGCTCGGCCGGCTTCGGGCTGGTGAAGCATCAGGTCGACCGGATGAAGGCGGGCCAGTCCTACCTAACCATCGACAGCATCGCCGACTTCCGCGAGCTGACCGACATCAAGATCAAGGCGGGCACCACCGGCCTGCTCATGATCGGCGGCGGCGTGCCGAAGAATTTCATCCAGGACACGGTCGTCTGCGCCGAGATCCTCGGCCATGACGATGTCGAGGTGCATAAATATGCGGTGCAGATCACCGTCGCCGACGTGCGCGACGGCGCCTGCTCCTCCTCGACGCTGCAGGAAGCCGCGAGCTGGGGCAAGGTGAATACCGGCATCGAGCAGATGGTTTTCGCCGAGGCGACCACGGTGATGCCTTTGATCGCCAGCGACGCCTATCATCGCGGCCATTGGCGCGAGCGGATGGCGAAACGTTACGGGGCCATGTTCGATTAAGCTGCGGCCATGTTACCTTCTCCTCCTGCGCCGCCGATTCGGGGTGCCGGGGGGGAGACATGACATGAAGCGACTTTCGACCTTGCTCGCGGGCGGATTGCTGCTCGCGACCGCGGCGCCCGCATTCGCGCAGCAGCCTGCGGCGCCGGGACCGGCCACGCTGCAGCCGCTGACCGACGATTATCATCAATATACCGCGTCGGTGACCGACGTGACGCCGCTGACCCAGCAGGGCGAGGGCGAGCATGATCTGGCCGTGCATCTGTACGGCACGACCGGCGGCGACCCGGCGATGAACGGACTCTACACCTATATCGCTTTCTACCAGTCGCCCGCGGAAGGCTATCGCGTCTTCCAGATCGGCGATTTCAACACCTTCCGGGTGGTGAACGAGCGCAAGGGTAGCATCCTGCTGGAGATCAGCGAGAACGTGATCGACGGCGAGGGCAATATCGGCCACCGCTCACGGCGGATTTCCGTGTCGTGGACGCCGCCGGCGAACGGCATCCCGCCGGCGACGATCAGCGTGACCCCGGCGACGTAGAGTCGGTTTCAGCAAAGCTGAAACAGGGGCCGGTGCCGAAAACTACCCAGCTGCCCCGCGCGCGCGCCATTGCTCGCGCGTCTGGCCCCACAAGGCGATGTCGAAATGCTCGTAGGGGGACGGCAGCTTGCTCGGGCCGCGCCAGGTGGAGCCGAGCCGCTCGGCGAGGGCGATGGAGGGCGCGTTGTCCGGCGCGATCGAGTGGATGATGTCGGTCCAGCCGAGCGTGTCGAACGCCCAGTCCATCGTCGCGACCGCGGCCTCGTGTGCATAGCCCCTGCCCATCGCGGACGGCAGCACGCCCCAGCCGACTTCGGTGCCCGGCCAGCCTTCCGGGCACCAGGGTCCGGTGCGGCCGAGCCACTTGCCGCTGGCCTTGTCGATCATCGAGAACATGCCGTAGCCGAGCATCGACCAGGAGCCGGCCATCGCCATGAAGCCGCGCCAGGACGCCTCGCGCGGCACCGGCCCGCCGATAAAGCGGGAGGAATCGTGCGCCATCAATTCGGCCCAGCCGTCGAAATCCTCGGGCGCGGTGGGACGCAGGATCAGGCGTTCGGTTTCGATGCGCAAGTCCGACGGGGTGCTCAACTTTGGGGCCTCGGGCGACGGGAGGATGATCCCAGTACAGTGATCTGGTCGGCGCTCTGAATGGCGACATGGGTCTGGTAGTAATACAGGTCGGTCAACCGACCCTGCGAAAAGAAGTTGATCCGAACGCGCGCTGCCGCACCGGTCACCCGGACGCGCTTGCCCGGGAAGAAGACATCTGGCGGTGCGCCATGACGACGCGTCAGTCCGGCCGCGGCCTGCGGACCGATGCTGAGCGACAGGTTACGCTGATCCCGATAATCGCGTTCGGAATTGAGGAAGATGCGGCCATTGTCTCGCCCTGCGGCAAGCACCGGCATCTCGAAAATCGCATGAACGCCCGCAGGCGCCGAATCCGCGGCCCGTTCGACCGCCTGGCGAGGCGTCAGCACACTCTCGTCCCGAACCGTCGCGCAATTGGCGAGGAAAAGAAGGACGATCGCGAGTCCGGGCGAGACCAGCGCGCGCCGACGCCCGATCATGCCAGTTTGATCTCGCGCAGGCGCTCATTGAGATAATCATGCGCGGTGATCGGCGCTTCCGCCGTCGCGGGGTCGCCGCAGCCCGGCAGCGGATCGATCAGATAATCCGGACGGAAGTGCAGGAAGAAGGGCATGGAGTAACGCGACACGCCGCGCCGCTCGACCGGCGGATTGACGACCCGATGCGTGGTCGAACGCAGCACCTTGTTGGTCAGCCGTTGCAGCATGTCGCCGACATTGACCGCCAGCTCGCCCTCGCGCGGCGTGACCGGCAGCCACTGGCCGTCACGGTCGAGCAATTGCAGGCCGGCCTCCTCGGCGCCCAGCAAGAGCGTGATGGTGTTGATATCCTCATGCGCCCCGGCGCGGACGTTCGGGCCTTCGCCGCTGGTCGGCGGATAGTGGAGCAGGCGCAGCACGGAATTGCCGTCGCGAACCGTGTCCACGAAGAAATCGGGGGCGAGGTTCAGATAGCGGGCGATCGCTTCCAGGATGCGCGCGCCCGCTTTGTCGAAGGCGGCGAACAGTTCGAGGAAGGTCGCCTTGAAACTCTCGACTTCCTCCGGCCAGACGTTGGGCGCCATCATCTCCTGATAGGGATGGCCCGGTGCCAGTTCGCGGCCGACATGCCAGAATTCCTTGAGGTCGAAGGCGGTCGCGCCCTTGGCGGTCTCGATCCCGAACGGGGTGTAGCCGCGCGCGCCGCCCGTGCCTTTCAGATGATAAGCGCGCTTCACCTCTTCGGGCAAAGCGAAGAAGGCCTTCGCTTTCTCCTCGGCGCGGGCGATCAGGTCCGCCGGAATGCCGTGATCGGCGACGACGGCGAAGCCGTAGCGTTCGAACGAACCGCCGATCGCGGCGGCAAAGCCCTCCGGATCGCGGTCAGAATCGGTCAGCGAGACCGAGGCGACGGTGTCGAGTGTGGTAGCCATGGGCTGCTTCATACCGCGCTCCCGCCGCCGCCGCCATAGGCGCGGGCGGGCGGGTCAATCGACGATATCGAGCGCCGAAACGCGTCGGACATCCGGCGTCGAATAGCCGACCCAGATGTCATAGCGCCCGGCGCGCTGACGGGGGAAATGGATGGCGGGATTGCCGGCGGCATCCACGCCTTGGCTGCAATACCAATTCCCCATCGGGTCGTTGACCAGCAGGCTGAGCGTCCCCGCCGCCGGCCTCGGGCCGCGGTCCAGCACCGAAAAGACGATCGGGATGCCCTTGCCGTCCGAGGTGAACTGGGCATCCGGCGCCTCCGAGACGAAGCCGGAACAGGATCTGCCAATCCCTTCTGCGATGTCGATCGCGCCACCCGCCAGCACCGGCATGCGGATCGAACCGCCGGGCGAGCGCACGACCGCAGCGGTGATCCGCACGGTCGCGTTGTTCGCCACGGCGTTCAGTCCCGCCGGTTCGCCGACCCGGAACCGCCCCGGCCCGCGATAGCGCCGTGTGCCGAGCGGGCCGAGCAGCAGGACGCTGTCACCGCGTTCGAGATCGAGCGCCGCGCCGGGGGCGAGCCTGCCGCCCGCCGGGAAGCGCGGCGCGGACGGGCCGGTCGCGCGCAGGATCTGGTGGCCGGGCTGGGCCTGTTTCGACGCCGCCGCCCCATCCGATGCCCCATTTCCCACCACGTCCGGCGCGAACAGCAGCAGCGGCGCGAACAGGATGCTCATTCGGCTATGCCATCAACAGCCCTGCCAGCGCCGCGCTCATCAGATTCGCGAGGCTGCCCGCGATCAGCGCGCGGATGCCGAGCTTGGCGATGTTCGGGCGCTGATTGGGGGCGAGATTGCCGGTCACGGCCAGCTGGATCGCGATCGAGCTGAAATTGGCGAAGCCGCACAAAGCGAAGGTGACGATCGCGCGGCTGCGCTCGTCGAAAGTCGCCGGCTCGAGCGCGCCGAGATCGATGAAGGCGACGAATTCGTTCAGCACGATCTTGGTGCCGAACAGGCCGCCGGCATTGCCCGCCTGCTCCCACGGCACGCCGATCAGATACATGATCGGCTGGAAGATGTAGCCGACGATGGACTGGAAGGTCAGGCCCTCCAGGCCGAACCGCTCGCCGACCCCCGACAGGATACCATTGGCGAGTGCGACGAGGGCGACGAACGCCAGCACCATCGCGCCGACCGCCACCGCCAGCTTCACGCCGGTCTGCGCGCCCTGCCCGGCGGCCATGATGATGTTCGCCGGGCGCTCGCCCTCCTCGAACGTCTCGGCCAGCTCGACTTTCTCCTCGGACGCATCGGCGGGCGCGTCGCTCTGCCCTGCGAGCGGCAGTTCCGGTTCCTTCGCGGGTTCGTCCGGCATGATGATCTTGGCCATCAGGATGCCGCCCGGGGCGGACATGAAGGCCGCGGCGAGCAGATAAGGCAGGGATTCCGGGCCGAGCAGGCTGGCATAGGCCGCCAGGATCGTGCCCGCGACGCCGGCCATGCCGACCACCATCAGGGTAAAAAGCTGCGCCGGAGTCAGCGACGCGAGATAGGGGCGCACGACCAGAGGCGATTCGCTCTGGCCGACGAAAATATTGGCGGCCGAACCCAAAGCTTCGACCCGGCCGACGCCGGTGATCCAGCCGATCGCGCCGCCGACCCAGCGCACGATGATCTGCATGATGCCGAGATAATAGAGGATCGCGACCAAAGCGGCGAAGAAGATGATCACCGGCAGAGCGGCGATGGCGAAGGTGTTGGCGAGCGGGTTGGCCGCGGCCGGGCCGAACAGGAATTCGGTGCCTTTGTTCGCATAGCCCAGCAGGCTGGAAACGCCGTCGGACATGTTCGCGATCGCCTGCCTCCCCCACGGCGTGTAGAGGACCAGCACCGCGATCCCCGCCTGCAGCGCGAAGGCCGCGCCGACCACGCGCAGGCGGATTGCCTTGCGGTTCGACGATAGCGCGAAGGCGATCAACAGGATGACGGCGATGCCGGCGACGCCGATATATTGCATGACTTGAAACCCCCTCCGGCCCGCGCGGACCGGCGCGGGAAAGGGCGGGAGATTGGCCCGGTGGGGACGCGTTGGCAAGCGGCGGCGCGAGGCCACTTCCGTGCGCGCGGAGTTGCGGCTAGCTTCGGCGCATTGGTTCGCTCCGGGAAAGCCCCTCCCCCTTGTGGGGAGGGGTTGGGGTGGGGGCGCGGCCGAACCCCCTCCCAACCCTCCCCACAAGGGGGGAGGGCTAGAAAGGTGTGGCCGCACCCAGGTTAGAGAAGGCCATTCGATGACTCAGCCCGCGCCCGCAAGCTCCCGTTCGCTGTTCGTATTCGTGATGCTGTACGGCGGCATGGCGGTGCTGGCCGGCTTCCTCGCCTTCAAGCAGGTGCAGCTCTGGCCGACGCAACTGGCCGTGGAAGCGGGGATTTTCGCCTTCCTGCTGCTCGTGGTCATTTCGAGCGCGATGGCGCAGATCCATGGCGAACAGGTCGCGAAGAAGCTGGTCTGGTGGGGCTTTCTGCCGCTCGCCATCTCCATCGTCCTGGTGGCGCTGGTGCTGGCCTTGCCCGCCTCGCCCGACATGCTCAGCGGCCGGCCGGGCGCCAATGAAGCGTTCGAGCTGGTGCATGGGCAATTCTGGCGCGTGGTGGCGGCAGGTCCCGTCGCCTACGGCGTCTCGCTGCTGCTGAACGTATGGATTTTCTCGCGGCTGCGCGGCTCGGGGGAGACGGAGACAAAGACGCTGGGGCTGATGGTGCGCGGCGCGATCGCCAGCGCCCTTAGCCAAGCGGTCGATTCGGTGATCTTCATCACGCTGGCTTTCTATGGCGAGTTCGACATTACGAACCTGCTGATCGGCCAGATCATCGCCAAGGTGGCGCTGTCGCTGCTGCTGGTGCCGCCACTGATCTACGCCTTCGTGGCGCTGGGGCGCCGGCTGGACGCCAAGTAAGCAAAAAAAGGGCCACCCCCAGCCCCTCCAGCAAGGGCTGGAGGGGAGTCAGCGCGGCGCATCTTCAAACCACCAAGACTCCCCTCCACGACTTCGTGGAGGGGCAGGGGGTGGTTCTTACTTTCCCTGCGGCGGCGCGGGCGGTGCCTTTGCGGCATTGTTGCCCGCCATGTCGTCGACCGCTTCGAGATCGGGGGCCAGCTGATCGCCCTCGATCGAGCTGTTGACGTCCTCAATCCCCTCCTCCGCGACGACGTTCACCGCATTCGTCACATTGTTGGCGACCGCGCCGCCGCACCCCGCCACGGCGAGCGGAAGACACAGGATGAGAGGGGCAAGGCTGCGCATGACCGGGATTATTGCCGCGTCATTGCCGGGGCGCAATCATTTGCATCCATCGCGGACGTGGTTTCGCCGGGCGCCGCGCCCTAGATAGGCATCATGTTCGATTTCCACCTGAGCGCCGCCGACAAGCCGGACCTGTACCGCCAGCTGATCGAGGCGGCGGACGCGGTCACTGCCGGCGAACCCGATCCGATCGCCAACATGGCGAACCTTTCCGCCTTGCTGTTCGAAGCACTGCCGGATCTCAACTGGGCCGGTTTCTACCGCAATGCCGGCGGCGAACTGGTGCTCGGGCCGTTTCAGGGCAAGGCCGCCTGCATCCGCATCCCGTTCGGCAAGGGCGTGTGTGGCACGGCGGCGGCGAGCCGCGAGGTGCAGCTGGTCGAGGATGTGCATGCTTTCCCCGGCCATATCGCCTGTGACGCGGCCAGCCGCTCGGAGCTGGTCGTGCCGATCGTCCATGACGGCGAACTGATCGGCGTGCTCGACCTGGACAGTCCCCTTCCGGCACGCTTCGATAGCGAAGACGCCGCCTTCTGTGCCGAATTGATACAGCGCCTCTCCGGGCGACTCTCCACGGTGGCGGTGGTCCCGGCCGCGCGTTAAGTTTCTCCTAACCATCCTTGCGAGTCCCGCAGGGCTGGGCCGCGTTTCGCGGTATGAGAAACAGGGAGCGTAAGGCCCATGAAGAAGCTCGCATTGATCGCCGCAGCCGGCATTTTGATGGCCGGCAGCGCGCATGCGCAGGTCGCCGGCCGGGGTCATCCGGGGGGAGGCAATCCGGGCGGCGGGCACACTCCGGGGCCACGTCCGGGCGGCGGCCATGGCGGCGGCTGGAATGGCGGCTGGGGTCATGGCGGCGGCTGGAACGGCGGCTGGAACCAGGGCGGCTGGAGCAATGGCAGCTTCTTCGGCGGCTTCGGCTTCGGCGGCTTCTGGCAGCAGCCGCAATATCATGTGCAGAACTGGCAGCTGTACGGCTTCATCGATCCGGGTCCCCAGCGGCAGTGGATCCGCTATTATGACGACGCCTATCTGGTCGACGGCCGGGGTTATGTGCATGACAGCCGCCGCCGGCTGGACTGGGACCGCTATGGCGAGCGCTGGGCGCGCGACGGCCAGGGCATTCCTTATTATGCCGGCCGCGGCGATTACCGTCCGGGCCGGGGCGAGCATGCCCGCGTCGAGCGGGAGCGGCGCCAGGGCTATGACTGCCGGGGCATGTATGCCTGCGGCGCGGGCTATGACCGGTACGATTATGACGGCCGGGGCGTGCGACGGGACGATCGTTACGACCGGGACGCGCGCTACGACCGGGACGAACGCTATGGCGAGCGCGACGGCCGCTATGACCGCGACGAGCGTTACGAATATGATCGTGACGGTCGCCGGGTGAACGTGATCGTCCGCCGCGAGGGCGGCCAAGGCGGATATGACGCCCGTTATGACGGCGCCTATGCCCGCGACGGCTACAGCTATGGCAGCGGCGCTTACGGCGTCTCCGGCTCCGGCGCTTATGGCCATGGCGGCTATGGCGCGGGCTATGGCGGCTACGGTTATGGCGGCAACGGCACCGTGATCGTCACCGAGACCACCATCACCCCCGGCGAGACGATCGTAACCGAAGAGATTATCGAGGAAGTGATCGAGGAGCGGGCCGTGCGCCACCGCGCCGCGCCGCGCCGTCAGGCGGTCCGCCGCCCGGCTCCGCGTCCGCGCGCGCCGGCGCCCGCGCCGGCTCCGCGCCGGGTCTATCAGCCGAGCGGCGAGCGGGGCTGACCATCCTGAAAGCCCTCTCCCCTCACGGGAGAGGGCTTTTTGTTCAGGCCGTCACCCGGTCCAGCGCTTCCCCGGTCAGCGCCGCGGGCACGATCACCAGCGGACAGGGCAAGCCCCCCGCCGCCGCGCCGCCGAAATGCGCCACCAGCGGCCCGGGCGCGCCGTCGCTCGCCGCCGCGAGCACCAGCACGGAAATATCCTGCCTTTCCTTCAGGAAATCGGTCAGTGCGCGCACCGGCGTGCCCTGCCGCACGGTGATGGACGGGCGGATGCCCGATTCCTCCATCATCTCGCCGGACGCCGCGACCACGCGGGCCTCGGCGCGCAGCCGCGCTTCCTCGGCCATCGCCTCCTGCACCGCGCCCCATTCGACCACTTCCTGGGGCGGAATGATGGCGAGGATCTCGACCGTCCCGCCGGTGGCCGCGGCGCGGCGGGCGGCATAATGGAGCGCGACTTCCGCTTCCTGCGTTTCGTCCATGACGACCAGATATGTCCGCATGTCCGTGGCCCCTGTTGTGCGCCGCGAGGGTGAGGCCAAAGCCGAAGACTGGCAAGCCCGCACTTGACCCTCCCCGCCCGCTGCGGAAAGGGTCGCGCAACGCTTCGTTCCAGAAAGGCGATGTGAGAGATGCCGATCGAACTCAAAATGCCCGCTTTGTCCCCGACAATGGAGGAAGGCACGCTCGCCAAATGGCTGAAGCAGGAAGGCGACACGGTCGCATCCGGCGATGTCATCGCGGAGATCGAGACCGACAAGGCGACGATGGAGTTCGAGGCGATCGACGAAGGCGTGATCGCGAAGATCCTGGTGCCGGAAGGCACGGACGGGGTGAAGGTCGGCACCGTGATCGCGGTCATCGCGGCGGAAGGCGAAGATGCGAGCGCCGCGTCCGCCGCCCCGGCGAAGGCCGAAGCCCCGGCGCCCGCGAAAGAAGAAGCGCCCGCCAAGGCTGAAACGCCTGCTCCGGCTCCGGCTCCGGCGCCCGCCCCTGCCCCGGCCCCTGCCGCCGCATCCGGTGGCGATCGCGTGAAGGCCTCTCCCCTCGCCCGCCGCCTGGCGGAGCAGAAGGGCATCGACCTCGGCTCCATTTCCGGCTCCGGCCCCGGCGGACGCATCGTGAAGGGCGACCTCGACGCCGCTGCGGGCAAACCCGCCAGCGCTGCGCCGCAGGCCGCTGCCGCGCCCGCATCGTCCGCTCCGGCCCCCGCCGCGGCGCCGCAGGCCACTGCCTTTACCTCCGAAACGCCGCACGAGGCGATCAAGCTTTCCAACATGCGCAAGACGATCGCGCGCCGCCTGACCGAGGCGAAGCAGACGATCCCGCACATCTATCTGACCGTCGATATCCGCCTCGACGCCTTGCTGAAGCTGCGCGGCGAGCTGAATGCCGGACTCGCGGCGCGCAACGTGAAGCTGAGCGTCAACGACATGCTGATCAAGGCGCTCGCGGTCGCGCTGACCGATGTGCCGGAATGCAATGTCAGCTTCACGCCGGACAATCTGATCCAGTATTCCAGGGCCGACATCAGCGTCGCCGTGTCGATCCCGAACGGCCTGATCACCCCGATCATCGTGGATGCGGGCAACAAGGCGATGTCGGCGATCAGCAAGGAGATGGCCGAGCTGGCCGGACGCGCCAAGGAAGGCAAATTGCAGCCGCACGAATATCAGGGCGGCACCGCGAGCCTCTCCAACATGGGCATGTTCGGGATCAAGCAGTTCGAAGCGGTGATCAATCCGCCGCAGGGCATGATCATGGCGATCGGCGCGGGCGAGAAGCGCCCCTACGTGATCGACGACGCGCTGCAGATCGCCAGCATCATGAGCGCCACCGGCAGCTTCGACCATCGTGCCATCGACGGCGCCGACGGCGCGCGGCTGATGAAGCGCTTCAAGGAACTGGTGGAAAGCCCGCTGGGCATGATCGCCTGAGACGAGCGACCAATTGGGAGAGTGAGATGCGTATCACGATCGGCCTGCTGGCCCTGACCGCGCTGGCGGCGTGCGGCGGCACCAAGAGTGCGAACGACAGCGCCAATGGCGCGGCGCCCGCCAATGCCACGGCTGCCGCCGACGCCGCCAACACCGCCGCGGGCGCCCCGGCCGACAACAGCGCGTCAGCCAATCTGGCCGCCGGCGGCAGCCCGATCACGCCGCGCCCGGTGCTGGTCGGCATCGACGCCGAACTGGACAAATGCCCGTCGCTGGGCCGCTTCAGCGGTACCCGCCCGATCACCGTCCGCGCCGCGCCGAACGCGGCGGCGGGTGACGCCGGCACGCTCAATCGCCCCGTCAACGTCGCCATCTGCGACCAGGACGACCGCTCGCAGCCGCAGGCCGGCTGGTACGCGATCGTCTATCCGGCGACCGGCGAGGAACTGGACGGCTGCGGCCTGGGCGGCACTTCGGCCGGCAATGGCGGTGTGGCCTATGCGGGTCCGTGCCGCAGCGGCTGGGTGCGGTCCACGGACATCGAGGTGATTGCGGGGTGAGCGTTTGACGGCCGCGGCTTTTTCTCACCCCTCTCCCGGCACGGGAGAGGGAGGGGCCCGCGCGGCGCCAGCCGCGTGGGAGGGTGAGGGTCGCCGCCCTGTTTCACTGACCGACCTGCAAGCCCGTGCGAGATGGATGCGCGCGCACCCGACCGAGGCGGAAAAGCGGCTTTGGTCGATGCTGCGGAACGGCGCGATTGCTGGTCTTCGCTTTCGGCGGCAGCAGATCGTGTTTCCCTACATCGTCGATTTCATCTGCTTGCCCGCGAGGCTGATCGTCGAGGCGGACGGCTCGCAGCATGTCGACAATCGCGACGATGAGCGCCGCGATGCTTATTTGGGTCAGCGCGGTTTCCGTGTGCTCCGCTTCTGGAACAATGATGTGCTGGCGCGATCTGACAATGTTGCAGACGCGATCTTCGCCGCTTTGAACGACCCTCACCCTCCCACCGCTTCGCGGCGGGCCCCTCCCTCTCCCTTGCAGGGAGAGGGGCTGATTGGAGCTTCCCATGTCTGAAACTTACGACCTCATCGTCCTCGGCTCCGGACCCGGCGGCTATGTCGCGGCGATCCGCGCGGCGCAGCTGGGGCTGAAGACGGCGATCGTCGAGCGGGAGAATCTGGGGGGGATCTGCCTCAACTGGGGCTGCATCCCGACCAAGGCTTTGCTGCGCTCGGCGGAAATCTACCATTATATGCAGCACGCCAAGGATTACGGCCTCGCCGCGGAGAAGATCAGCGCGGATATCGACGCGGTGGTGAAGCGTTCGCGCGGGGTGGCCAAGCAGCTCAATCAGGGCGTCACGCACCTGATGAAGAAGAACAAGATCGCCGTGCATATGGGCGACGGCAAGCTGACCGGTAAAGGCAAGCTCACCGTCACGAAGGACGGCAAGAGTGAGGAGCTGACCGCCAAGAACATCATCGTCGCCACCGGCGCACGGGCGCGCGACCTGCCCTTCGCCAAGGCGGACGGCAAGCGCATCTGGACCTATCGCCATGCGATGGTCCCGGCCGAAATGCCGACGAAATTGCTGGTCATCGGCTCCGGCGCGATCGGGATCGAATTCGCCAGCTTCTACAACGATATGGGCGCCGAGGTGACGGTCGTGGAAATGCTCGACCGGATCGTGCCGGTCGAGGATGCGGACGTCTCCGCTTTCCTGGAGAAAGCGCTGAAGAAGCAGGGCATGACGATCATGACCGGCGCGGGCGTCGAGAAGATCGAGACCAATGCGTCGGGCGTGAAGACCAGCATCAAGGGCAAGGACGGCAAGGTCGTGACCGGCGATTACAGCCACGTCATCGTCGCCATCGGCATCGTGCCGAACACGGAAGAAATCGGCCTGGAAGCGCTGGGAGTGAAGACCGAGCGCGGCCACATCGTTACCGACGGAACCTGCAAGACCAATGTCGACGGTCTCTACGCGATCGGCGACGTCACCGCGCCGCCCTGGCTCGCGCACAAAGCGAGCCACGAGGGCGTGATCGCGGTCGAGGCGATTGCGGGCAAGCATCCGCACGCCATGGATCCGCTGAACATCCCCGGCTGCACCTATTGCCACCCGCAGATCGCGTCGGTCGGCCTGACCGAGGCGAAGGCCAAGGAAGCGGGCTATGAGGTGAAGGCCGGCACCTTCCCCTTCATCGGCAACGGCAAGGCGATCGCGCTGGGCGAGGCGGAAGGCTTCATCAAGACCGTGTTCGACGCGAAGACCGGAGAGCTCTTAGGCGCGCACATGATCGGCGCGGAAGTGACCGAACTGATCCAGGGCTATGCGGTCGGCAAGACGCTGGAAACGACCGAGGCGGAATTGATGAACACCGTCTTCCCGCACCCGACGCTGAGCGAGATGATGCACGAGAGCGTGCTCGCCGCATACGGGCGGCAGTTGCATATGTAGGGCAAAAAGGAAGGGCGGCCCCGCGGGACCGCCCTTCGCGATTCAATAGTCGATGACCGGCTTAGCGCGGCGTGCTGCCGTCCGGGGCGAGGCCCTGGTTGCGCAGCCCGCCGAGCACGTCAGCTTCGACCGTGGCGTTGTAGGCGGCGACCGTGCTGATCACCCGGCCTTCGCCGTCCAGCAGTTCCGCCTCGCGACCCGAGCCGATCGGCGCCAGCCGGATATAGGCCGGGGCCGGCGTCAGCCGGTTCGACGCGCCGTTGGCGCCGTCGACGATGCCGCCGATCAGGCCGCCCGCGATCAGATTGCCGGCAACCGCGCCGCCAAGCTTGCTCTGCAGATAGAGATGCGCGGTCTCGTAGCCAGCGAGCTCGTACGTCGCCATCGAATCATGCGCGCGACGCATCTGGATCCGGCACGGCGTGACGCAGGTGCCGCCCTGCGAGATGCGGATGGTGGCGCCCGCGGGATCCGAATTGAATTCGACCCCCTGGTGAACACCGTTCATCACGGTGGCGCAACCGCCCAGACCAGCGCCAGACACAATCATGGCGCAGGCAAGAATTACCTTCTTCATTTCTATATTACCCCCTGTCGACAGGACGCCGACGAGTTGAGACTAACCATTTGAAAAAGACAGACAAGGGAGAAGTTATTCGAGCGGGAAGAGAGGTTTTGATCTTTCCGGTGGCGAAACGAGACCCTTCTCCAGCTAATCCAGACTCACCTTCCCTCGCGCCTGCTTCACGGTCCCCCGGCTCTTCTTCGCGTCCACGCGCTTGGCCTTCGCCGCCTTGCTCGGCTTGGTCGGTTTGCGCTTTGCCTTTCGCAGGTGCGCCTTTTCGATGAGGTCGGTCAGGCGCGCGCGGGCGTCGATGCGGTTCGCCTCCTGCGTGCGGTGGCTGCGGGCGGTGATGACGATTTCGCCGCCCGCCGTCAGCCGCGAGCCGGCCAGTTCCTTCAGGCGATGATAGACATCGGGCGCGAGACCGAGCGCGAAGATGTTGCAGCGCAGCTGGCAAGCGGTCGCGACCTTGTTGACGTTTTGGCCGCCCGGACCGCTCGCGGCGAGAAAGGTTTCGCTCAGCGCCTCTTCCGGCAGCTCATATGGCATCGCGGAAGCCGGCATTGGCGAAGCTGACCGGCAGCGGCGCTACGGCCGCGACCGGCTCCTTGCCCTCCCGGTCGAGCCCGAGCGAAGCGGCATGGAGCAGCATCCTGAACTGCGAGGGACGGCCATAGACCGGGTCGCCGAGGATCGGCACGCCGATGCCGGAGGCGGCATGGACGCGCAACTGATGGGTGCGGCCCGTCGTGGGCGTGAAGCGCACCAGCGCCCGGCCATTGGCCTCTCCCACCACCGCCCAGTCCGTCACCGCGCCTTTGCCGGCGGCATCCGGCACCATCCGCCAGCCGGCCTCGCGGCTGCTGACCTTCTTCAGCGCCAGTTCGACCCGGCCTTCCGCCTCACCCGGCACGCCGTCGAGCACGGCGAGGTAGGTCTTGCGCACCACGCCCGCCTCGAACGCCGTCGCGAACTTCTTGTGCGCCTTCGGATTGCGGGCGAGCAGCAGGCAGCCAGACGTGTCGCGATCGAGCCGATGCACAGCCAGAGGCAGACGCCGGAAGCCGAAACGCAGATCGTCCAGCTCATCGTTCAGGCTCGGCGATCCGTCGCGCGGCGGATCGACCGCCAGGCCCGCGGGCTTGTCGATCACGATCGCTTCGCCGTCGATAAAGAGGACGCGGTCCGTCAGCATGACGCCGCCACTCGCATTTGTGAGTCTTCCGGGCAACAGGGCGGTTCAAAACGTTAACGCCCCTGTCAGAGTCGAACTCGTTTACCCCGCTTAACCTCGAATTAACCTTTTGCCTTCACTTCCAGCATAGTTAATTTTTCGGCGAACCGCGCCTGGGAAGGGCTGCGCGCGACGTGGAAGGGGCAATTCGATGCGGGTGCTACTGATCGAAGACGAGCCGACGACGGCCAAAGCCATCGAGCTTATGCTCACCAATGAGGGCTTTAACGTCTACACGACGGATCTGGGCGAAGAGGGTTTGGACCTCGGCAAGCTCTATGATTACGACATCATCTGTCTGGACCTGAACCTGCCGGACATGCACGGCTATGACGTGCTGAAGAAGCTGCGCACCGCCAAGGTCGCGACGCCGGTGCTGATCCTGTCGGGCATGGCCGAGATGGACTCCAAGGTCCGCTCCTTCGGCTTCGGCGCCGACGATTATGTCACCAAGCCTTTCCATCGCGACGAACTGGTCGCGCGCATCCACGCCATCGTCCGCCGCTCGAAGGGCCACAGCCAGTCGGTGATCCGCACCGGCAAGCTCGCGGTGAACCTCGACGCGAAGACGGTCGAAGTGGACGGCAGCCGCGTCCACCTGACCGGCAAGGAATATGCGATGCTGGAGCTGCTTTCGCTCCGCAAGGGCACGACGCTCACCAAGGAAATGTTCCTGAACCACCTTTATGGCGGCATGGACGAGCCGGAGTTGAAGATCATCGACGTCTTCATCTGCAAGCTTCGCAAGAAGCTCAGCCTGGCCTGTCAGGGCGAGAATTATATCGAGACCGTCTGGGGCCGCGGCTACGTGCTGCGCGATCCGGAAGAGGATCAGCAGGCGCAGGTCGCCTGACGCGGACAATCATCGGGGTAAGAAAAGCCGCTCGGGGAAACCCGGGCGGTTTTCGTTTGGGCTCGCTTTAACCCTCTTCTGTTAGGGCTTCTGCCGATGCTGCGCACCCTCACCCTCTCCACCCTTTTCCCGAACGCGCATCAGCCGCGGCTGGGGCTGTTCGTGGAGCGGCAGACGCAGGGGCTGGCGGCGCGCGACGGTGTCGAGGTGCGCGTCGTCGCGCCGGTGGGATTGCCGGTCTGGCCGCTTTCGCACCACCCGCACTACCGGCCGCTGACGGCGCTGCCGAAGCGCGAGGTGTGGAACGGGTTGGACGTCCATCGCCCCCGCTTCCGGGTCTGGCCGAAATTCAATCGCGGCGCGGGGCGGGCGGTGGCGCGCGCCGTCCTGCCATTGCTGAAAGAGCTTCGCCGCGATTTCCCGTTCGACGTGATCGACGCGGAATTTTTCTGGCCGGACGGCGTGGCCGCGATGCATCTCGCACATGCGCTCGGCGTGCCCTTCTCGGTCAAGGCGCGGGGCAGCGACATCTATCATTGGGGCGATGTGCCGGGGATCGGCGAGCAGGTCCGCGCGGCGGCGGAGGCGGCGGACGGGCTGCTCGCCGTCAGCCAGTCACTGAAGGACGAGATGGTCGCGCGCGGCATGCCGGGCGCGAAGATCCGGGTGCATCATACCGGCGTCGATCTGGGCCTCTACCGGCCGATCGACCGGGCGGCGGCGAAGGCGGCGCTTGGCGCCGAGGGGCCGTTGCTGGTGACTGTCGGCGGGCTGATCGAGCGCAAGGGACAGGCGTTCGCGATCGACGCGCTCGCTGCCTTACCCGACGCCACTTTGCTGATCGTCGGCGATGGGCCGGATCGCGCGGCGCTGGAGCAACGCGCGGCACCTTTGGGCAAGCGCGTCCGCTTCCTGGGTTCACAGGCGCCCGCAGAGGTCGCGCATCTGCTTGGCGCGGCGGACGTGATGTTGCTGCCGACGCGGGCGGAAGGGATCGCCAATGTCTGGGTCGAGGCGCTCGCCTGCGGTACGCCGGTCGTGACCTGCGAGGCCGGGGGCGCGCGGGATGTGATCGACAGGGCCGAAGCGGGGCGGATTGCGGCGCGAGACGCGCAGGCACTGGCCGCGGCGGTACGCGAAGTGCTGGCCAATCCGCCCGAGCCTGACGCGGTTCGCAAGGCGGCCGAGCGGTTCAGCTGGGAGCGCAATGCCGGCGAGTTGCACGCGCATCTCGCCGGGCTGGCAGGCTAGAGCGGCAGCAGGGCCGCGGCGATCCAGCGCTCTTCGGCGCGCAGCACGGCCCAGGTGCGGGCGGCGGCGCGGCTGTCCATGGCTTCGACGCCGATCCCCTGCCCTTCCAGCGCGCGGATGAAGGCGAGCGGCGGGCGCGCCAGAGACGGACCGGTGCCGAGCAAAAGAAATTCCGGTGGCCGTTCCAGCGCTAGCGCGGCGGCGACATGCCCCGGCGTCAGGTCCGTCAGCGCAGGCGCATCCCAAGCCGATGCCCATTCCGGCGTCAGCAGCAGGGCCGCATGATCGCCCTCGTCGAGCCGGAAGCGGCCGCTGGCGGTAAAGCCCCGGACCATCGGCCCGGCGCCTCGCGCGGGATCAAACCTGGGCGCCATCCTCGGCCTTGCGCGCGGACACACGTTCGGCGCCGCCGACAGTCGTCTTCGGCACGAAGCTGTCGCTGTTCACGCCAAGCGGCACGAGCAGGAAGCGGGCGACATAGACGGACGAATAGGTGCCGATGATCACGCCGGCGAAAATGCCGATGGTCAGATCGTAGATCACGTCCGGGCCGAAGATCAGCAGCGCCAGGATGGCGAGCATCACCGAGGTGTTGGTGTTGATCGTCCGTGCCAGCGTCTCGTTGACCGAGAGATTGAGCAAAGGCTCGATCTCCATCTTTCGGTATTTTCGCAAATTCTCGCGTATTCGGTCGTACACCACGACCGTATCGTTCAGCGAGAAGCCGATCAGGGTCAGCAGGGCCGCGACCGCGTTCAGGCTGAACTCGATCTGCGTCATCGCATAGAAGCCGGTCACGATGGTGAGATCGTGGACCAGACTGACCAGCGCGCCGACGCCGAACTGCCATTCGAAGCGTATCCAGATATAGGCCGAGATGCCCAGCATCGCGAGCAGCAGCGCCAGGCCGCCATCCCACGCCAGTTCGTTCGACACCTTGCCCGACACGGTCTCGACCGATTCGATCCGCGAGCCGGCATAGTTGGAGGTGATCTCCTGCCGGACCGCGGTTGCCGCGGCATTGGCCGATTCCTCGGTCGCATCGTCCGGCAGCGGAATGCGGATCGAGATCTCGCGCTCCGAGCCGGATTGCTGGATCACCGGCTCGCCGACATCGAGCGCACCGATCCGGCTGCGCAATTCGTCGAGCTGCGGCGGCTCCTGGAAGGTCGCGCGGATGCTCCGGCCGCCGACGAAATCGACGCCCAGATTGAGGCCGCGCGTGGTGATGAAGAAGATCGACGCCCCGATCATCAGGATCGAGAAGATGATCGCGAAATTCCGCCAGCGGAGGAAATCGATATTCGTATTGTCGGGGACGAGCTTCAGCAGCCGCATGATATTTCCTTAAAGCACCAGCGACTTGGGCCGCCGGCGGCGCACCCAGATGGACACCCACAGACGCGCGACGGTAATCGCGGTGAAGGCCGAGGTGATGATCCCGATCACCAGCACGACCGCGAAGCCGCGGACGGGGCCGGAGCCGAACTGGAACATCAAAGCGCCGGCAATGGCGTTGGTGACGTTCGCGTCGAGAATCGCGGTGCTGGCTTCCTTCCAGCCCGTGTCGATCGAATCGAGCACCGTGCGGCCTCGTCGCAATTCCTCGCGGATGCGTTCGTTGATGATGATATTCGCGTCCACCGCCGCGCCGATCGTCAGCACGAAGCCGGCAATGCCTGGCAGCGTCAGCGTGGCGTTGAACAAGGCCATCCAGCCCAGGATCAGGAACACGTTCAGGACCAAGGCGGTAACCGCGAACAGGCCGAAGCCGCCATAAGTGAGCAGCATGAAGCCGATGACCAGCACCGCGCCGATGATCGTGGCCAGCACGCCCAATTCGATTGAATCGCGGCCCAGTTCCGGGCTGACCGTGCGCTCGTCCACCACCTTCAACTCGACCGGCAGGCGACCCGAGCGCAGCGAGATGGCCAGTTCGTTGGCGCTTTCCACCGTGAAGTTGCCGGCAATGCTCGCCTGTCCGCCCAGGATCGGTTCGTTGATCACCGGCGCCGACAGGACGGTGCCGTCGAGCACGATGGCGAACAATTTGCGGACATTCTCGCGCGTATGCTTGGCGAAGCGGGTGCCGCCGTTCGAATCGAAGGTAATCGAAACGTCGGGCTGGCCCTGCTGATTGAAGCTTTGCTGGGCGCGAACGATCTGGTCGCCGGTAATGATGGCGCGGCGCTGCACCGCGATGCGACCACCATCGGCCATCGGCAGGATCTGCAGGCCGGGAGGGGCCCGGCCCGAGGCCAGCACTTCGGCCGACGGCTGCTCGTCTGGCACCGCCTTGAATTCGAGGCGGGCAGTGCGGCCGATCAGCGACTTGATCTGCTCGGGATTCTGGACGCCCGGCACCTGGACAAGGATGCGGTCGGATCCCTCGCGAATGATGGTCGGCTCGAGCGTGCCGAGCGAATTGATGCGCCGGTCGATGACGTCACGTGCAGCGGCCATCGCATTGTCCACCGCTTCGGACTGGCCGGCGGCGGTCGGACGCATGACGATCCGGTTCGGCTCCGGCCGGGCGACATCCCATTGCGTCGCCGTGCCGACCATGCCGGCACCGGACTGGGCGCGCGCGATCTGCAGCGCCTGATCGGCCTGGTCGGGATTGCCGACGGTGAAGGACAGCTGATTCTCCGCGGTCGAGACGTCGGCAATGTCGATATTCACGCGCCGCGTCTCGGTGCGCATCAAATCCTCGATCGTCTCGAGCCGCTGCCGCGCGAGCGAACTCGTATCCGCTTCGAGCAGCAACTGGCTGCCGCCGGCGAGATCGAGGCCCATATTGACGTGCGGTTTGGCCCAGTTCGGCCAATTCTCGGTAACGTGCGGCGGCAGGAGGCTCGGAATGCTGAGCAGCACGCCGAACATGCAGACTGCCGTGATCAGCCAGACCTGCAGACGCGAAAAGTTCAGCATCGCCCGGTCAGTCGTTCGCGGGCTTGACGCCGCCCTGGCGGACCTCGGCGAGCATGCCCTTGACCACCTTCACGCGGACGTTGGGGGCCAGCTCGACCTCGACCTCGGTCTCGTCGACCTTGGTAACCTTGCCGATCAGCCCGCCGGAGGTGACGACGGTGTCGTTGCGCTTCACCGCCGCGAGCATGGATTGATGCGATTTCATGCGCTTCTGCTGCGGACGAATCAGCAGGAAATAGAAGATCACGAAGATGATCAGCATCGGTGCGAGGCTGAGGAAGAGGTTTCCACCCCCTCCGGCGGCGGCACCGGCATCGGCGGCGTAAGCGGGCGTGATGAACATCGTTTCCTACTTGATGGGAGTGGGCGGCAAGCGCGCAAGATGCCGCTCGCCCCGGAAAGCGGACGCGGTTATCATGGGGTGCGCCGCTTGCCAAGGCAAGGCGGCCCCAGATCGGGATCGGGGCAATCTGTCCCAGCTTGCCCCGCAAATCCTGATCTGTTTTATGGTGCGACCCTGACTCACCGATCGCAGAGCGATCGGATCAGGGTGGGTGCGTTTACAGTCGCAATAGGAGACTGACGCATGATCATCGTCAAGGGAGAAGCGCGCTTCGGCGAAGGCGAGATCGAGCGCCTGCGCGAACCGCTCAATGCGTGGATCGAGGAGGTGAGGCAGCGGGACGGATGCCTGTCCTATTGCTATTCGGTGGACATGGGCGATCCCAACGTTTTGCACATCAGCCACAGCTGGCGGGACGAGGCCGCGATCGACGCGCACATGGCGGAGCTGGGGCCGTTGATGCAGGTGATCGCCGGGGCCGAGATGCCGGCGCTGCTGGCCAATGCCTATGAGGCGCGCTTCCTGAAAACGCTGATGGGGGAATGAGGCGCGCGTTCAGCGCTTGCCGAGAATGATCAGGGTCGAGGTGCCGTGCGAGAGCAATTTGCCGCGCTCGTCGCGCAGATAGGCTTCGGCGGTGGCGATCTGGCGGCCGCGGCTGACCACCCTGCCCTCGCAACGGACCACGCCTTCGGACGGCACCGGCCGCACGAAATTCGCCTTCGTCTCGACCGTGGTATAGCCCACACCCGCGTCCAGCTCGGTATGAACGGCGCAGCCGGTGGCGCTGTCGATCAGGGTCAGCGCGAAACCGCCGTGAATGCCGCCCAGCGGATTGAACAAATGCGGCCCCGGCCGCCCTTCGAACACCACCCGCCCCGGCTCGATCTCGGTGAGCAATATGCCCATCGCCTGCGAAATGGGCGGCGCGGGCAATTCCTTGCGGATCATCGCGCGCAGCAATTCGATGCCGCTCAAAGTCTCGAACGCCTCGCGCTGCGCCAGCCCGAACTGGATGTCGTCGGCCATATCGGCTCCACTTGGTTGCAATATGCAACTATTATTGGAGCGTGGGGCAAGTCAAGCGCTCGCCTTGCCTTCCCCGGACGGCGGGCCTAGATGCGCCGCTTCAGGCTCCCGCCGAAGCGATGCTTCGTCGGGGTTTCGGGTCGGAGCGTAGCGCAGCCTGGTAGCGCATCACACTGGGGGTGTGGGGGTCGCAGGTTCGAATCCTGTCGCTCCGACCAATTTTTCCTTCTCATTGTCCCGCCGCTCGCCGCGCAGCAATTTGCCGTAGAGCCAGCCGAGGACGATCAGCGACACGCCCAGCCCGACGAAGGACAGGATGCGCAGCACCCCGTCCAGCGCGGAGGCGTCGATCAGGAACAATTTCACCACCGTCACCGTCAGCAGGGTCAGGCCGGCGATGCGGAAGGCAAGGTCGTGCAGCGCCATGCCCGCGCCGATCAGGGCGATGGACAGGACCATCCAGGCGATGGACAGGCCGTCCGACGGCACCAGATCGATCGCGGCGAAGGCGAGCAGAGCGGCGGCGGTGAGCGCGGGCAGCAAAGCGAGGAAATCGAGCGCGACGGCATAGTGAATCTGGCGGCGGCGGATGAAGACGAGCGCCACCGGCCCGGCCGCGAGCAAGGCCAGCAGCGCGCCCCAGTTCATGTCGCTCATCAGACCCGGATAGCTCCAGCGCAGCACCAAGGCGGGCGCGGCGAAGCCGACCGCCGAGAGCGCCGCCCACAAGCCGCTTCTCCACTCAACCGCGATGATCAGGCTGCCCAGCCCGAACAGCAGGATCATGCCCGTCGCCGCCGACGCGACGCCGGCCTCGTCATGGATCAGGATGCGGACCGGGATCAGCAGCACGCCAAGCAGCAGCACGTAGAAGGGCACGGCCGGGACATGCTCCCTGAGCCGCGTGATCGCGATCGCGCCCGCCGCAATGACGGCATAGGCCAGCCAGCCCCAGGTCTCGACATCGTCCCGCGCGGTCAGGATCATCACGATGGTCGCGGCGATGGCGACCGGCTGGATCCAGGTGAGCGAGGTGCCGGCGGGCTTCAGCAGCCCGGCGATGATGCCGAGCGCGGCCGCGAACCAGCCGGCGGCGATGGCGTCGCCCGGATCGGGCTGGAAGATGAAGAAAGCGGTCCAGGCGAAGCTCGCCAGCACCGCAACCCCGGCCAGCCAGCCCCAGCCGCGCCGCCAGGCGATGTAGAAAACGGCGATGTTCAGCAGCGCAATATAGGCGAGCAAGCCCAAGGCCCCCGTATCCGGATCGCCGACCAGAGCGGGGGTCAGGAAACCGCCGATCAGGCCCAGGGCGGCGGTGCCGATGCCGTGGCGGAAGGACAGGCCCAATGCCGCGACAGTGATCGCCAGCATCAGCAGGGACGCGGTGTTGATGCCGAAGAAGCCATACAGCCAGTAGGAGCCGTAGACGGTGGCGTAGAGGACGGCGAGGCCGGTGCCGACGAGCGCCTGCGACACGCGAATGTCGGCGGCGAGGCGTGGCGATCGGCGCGCATATTCGCCCGCCGCCAGCAGGGTCAGGCCGAACAGACCGGCGGCGATCATCCGCATTTCCGGCGTGATCAGGCCGATCTCGATCGAATAATTGATCAGGAAGATCGCGGCCACGAACAAAGCCGCGCCGCCCACCCAGATCAGCAGCCGCCCGCCGACGAGATTTTCGAAGAAATTGGCGAAGGAAGCCGGTTCCGGCGCGGGCGCGCCGTCCTCAGCCTCCCCCGGCTTGCGGGGACGGGCGATCCCGGCCGCGTCGAGCCTTTCCTCCAGCCGCCGCAGACCGACCTGCAAACGCATCGCCACCGCGAAGAAAGCGGCAAGGCCGACCAGCACGAGGGCGAGGAGAAAATCGGTCACTGTCCGTGCCTTAGCCGCTCGCCATGCGAGTGTCATTGGAAAGCGGGGCGATCCTCACCTACGTAGAATGCGAAACCGGGAGTTAGGGTCCAATGGAAAGCTGGCACGGCACGACGATCATCGGTGTGCGCAAGAATGGCAAAGCGGTGATTGCGGGCGACGGGCAGGTGTCGCTGCAATCGACGGTGATCAAGCCGAATGCGCGCAAGGTCCGCCGGCTGGGCGCGGACGGCAAGGTGATCGCCGGCTTCGCGGGCGCGACCGCCGACGCCTTCACCCTGTTCGAGCGGCTGGAGCGCAAGCTGGAGCAGCATCACGGCCAATTGATGCGCGCCGCGGTCGAGCTCGCCAAGGACTGGCGGACCGACAAATATCTGCGCAACCTGGAGGCGATGATGATCGTCGCCGACAAGGACGTGACCCTGATCCTCACCGGCAATGGCGACGTGCTGGAGCCTGCGGCGGGCGTCGCGGCGATCGGCTCGGGCGGCAATTTCGCCCTGGCCGCCGCCACCGCCATCTTCGACTATGAGGAGGAGGCGGAGACGATCGCACGCAAGGCGATGAAGATCGCGGCGGATATCTGCGTCTACACGAACGATCAGCTCACCGTGGAAGCGATCGAGAACGCGGCCTGACCGCGCGGCAGGCCGGGGGCATGAGCGACGAAGTCATTGCGGGTTATAGCGCGGCCGCGCCCGGCCTGATCGCGCGCTACGACGCGATTTCGGTCGAGGAGATGTTCGCGCCGGTAGCGGACCTCCTGCCGTCGGCGCCGAGCCGGATCGCCGATATCGGCGCGGGCACCGGCCGAGATGCGGCCTGGCTGGCGAGCCTCGGTCACAGTGTCACGGCGGTCGAGCCTGTCGCGGCGCTGCGCGAGGCGGGCCAGACGCTTCACCCCGACCCCGGCATATGCTGGGTCGATTCTCGCCTCCCCGATCTGGCGGCGCTCGCCGGCGACGAGGCCGGCTTCGACCTCGTCCAGCTGATCGGCGTCTGGCAGCATCTCGACGACGGCCAGCGCGACAGCGCGATCCGCCGCCTCGCCGACTTGATCGCACCGGGCGGCAGGCTGATCCTGTCCTATCGCCACGGCCCCGCTTCGCCGGGGCGGCCCGTCCATGCCGGCACGGTCGAGCATACGATCGACGGCGCCGCCGCGAACGCTCTCACCTTGCTTCGCCGCCGCGCCGCGGACTCGGTTCAAGCGGTCAATCGCGCTGCGGGGGTTCACTGGACCTGGCTCGTTTTCGAGCGGGTCTGAACCCGGGTTCCGCTCGACTTCACATCGGGCGAACGGATAGTGTCGGGCGATGAAGGGATCATTCGATCGCCGCCTGTTTCTGGGAGCCGGAGCGGCCACTCTGGCTCTTCCCGCCTGCTCGGCGCGCCAGATGCGTCCAGCCGTTACGCCGGCCGCTCCAGCCAGCTGCCTCCCCAAGGTCGATGCCCAGCCTTCCCGCCTGATCCGCGCCGTTGCCGGACTTCGCCCCTATCGCGCCTCCGGCTTCGTCGTGCGCGAGGAGGCGCTCGGTACAAAGCGGGTAGTCCACAATTACGGCCATGGCGGCGCGGGCATCACCCTGAGCTGGGGCACGTCACGGCTGGCGGCCGACATCGGCCTGCGCGGTCATAGCGGCCCGGTCGCGGTGCTGGGCGCGGGGGTGATGGGGCTGACGACCGCGCGGCTGATGCAGGAGGCGGGTTTCCCCGTCACCATCTACACGAAGGCGCTGCCGCCCGACACGACCTCCAACATTGCGGGCGGCCAGTGGAGCCCGTTCGGCCATTATCGCGACAGCGCCGTCACGCCGGAATGGCGCGTGCAGTTCGCGGCCGCGCTCGCCTACAGCTGGCGGCGCTTCCAGATCATGGTCGGCGAGGATTATGGCGTGCGCTGGCTGCCCACCTACGTCGATGCGCCGGTGGAGGATGATGACGGGCCTTCGCCGATGGCAGCCTATCATCCCGGCGGACGCATTCTCGGCCCCGGCGAGCATCCCTTCGCCCGCGACCGCATCTTCCGGTTCGAGACGATGTATGTCGAAACGGGCCGCTTCCTGCGCCAGCTGACGCGCGATGTGCTGGCGGCTGGCGGTATTGTTCAGGTTCGCGAGTTCGGGACGCGGGCGGACATTGCGACGCTGCCGGAAAGCCTGGTCTTCAACTGCACCGGCCTCGGCTCGCACAGCCTGTTCGGCGACACCGAACTGGTTCCGATCCGCGGCCAGCTCGCCGTCCTGCTGCCGCAGCCGGAGATACTTTACGCCTTCACCGGCGACGCGGGTTACATGTTTCCGCGCCCCGACGGCATCCTGATCGGCGGCACGTTCGAGCGCGGCGAATGGGACGCGACGCCGCAGCCGGACGCCATTGCCCGCATCATCGCGAACCATCGGCGGATCATGGCCGGCTGGCGCTGTGCTTGAACGCCGGCCTGTGCCGTCACATCTAGCGGACGATATGGCAGACACGATCGCCCCCGCGGCCCTCACCTCCCCCCGCAACGATGCTTTGACCCCGAAGGCGGTGGTCGCGGCTCTGGACGCTCACATTATCGGTCAGGACGATGCCAAGCGCGCCGTCGCGGTCGCGCTGCGCAATCGCTGGCGTCGGCAGCAATTGCCCGAGGGGCTGCGCGACGAGGTTACGCCCAAGAACATTTTGATGATCGGCCCGACCGGCTGCGGGAAGACCGAGATTTCGCGGCGTCTGGCCAAGCTGGCCGACGCGCCGTTCGTGAAGGTCGAGGCGACCAAGTTCACCGAAGTCGGCTATGTCGGCCGCGACGTCGAGCAGATCGCCCGCGATTTGGCCGAGGAAGCGGTACGGCTCGAGCGCGAGCGCCGCCGCGTGGCGGTGAAGGAAGCGGCCGAGGAAGCGGCGGTCGAGCGGCTGCTGGACGCGCTGACCGGCAAGGAAGCGAGCGAGGCAACGCGCGAGAGCTTCCGCCGCATGGGCCGCGAGGGCCATCTCGACGAGCGCGAGGTCGAGGTCGAGGTCGCGGACCAGCCGAACACGCCGTTCGAGATTCCCGGCATGGGCGGCCAGGTGGGCATGATCAATCTGAGCGACATGCTCGGCAAGGCGATGGGCGGCCCACCGAAGAAAAAGCGCAAGCTGAAGGTGAAGGAAGCGCTCGCCAAATTGGTCGAGGAAGAGAGCGACAAGCGGCTCGACATGGACGATGTGAACCGCGTGGCGCTGAAGGACGCGGAGGCGAACGGCATCGTCTTCCTGGACGAGATCGACAAGATCGCGGTCAGCGACGTGCGCGGGGGTTCAGTTTCCCGCGAAGGCGTGCAGCGCGATCTGCTGCCCCTGATCGAGGGCACAACGGTCTCGACGAAATACGGCCCGATGAAGACGGACCATATCCTGTTCATCGCCAGCGGCGCCTTCCACGTGGCCAAGCCGAGCGATTTGCTGCCCGAATTACAGGGGCGTCTGCCGATCCGCGTCGAGCTGAAGGCGCTGACCGAGGAGGATTTCGTCCGCATCCTCTCCGACACGCGCGCCAGCCTGACCGAGCAATATCGCGCGCTGCTGAAGACCGAGGGGGTCGAGATCGAGTTCACCGCCGAGGGCATCGCAGCGCTCGCCCGCATCGCGGCCGAGGTGAATGGCGAGATCGAGAATATCGGGGCGCGGCGGCTCCAGACGGTGATGGAGAAATTGCTCGAAACGGTCAGCTTCGAGGCCGAGGATCGCGGCGGCGAGACGATTCTCGTGGACGCGGCCTATGTCGAGCAGCAGCTCAGCGCGATCGCGCGGAACAGCGACCTCAGCAAATACGTGCTTTGATCTGAATCAATTCGATTCAACCCTGAATCGGCTCGCACAGTCGCAGCCGTTGCGACCGGAACCGCACCTGCCACGTTAGTTCTCCATGTGATCGTGTTTAGACGTAAGTCATGGAGAAATAAGGTGAAACTCACTCGCACCCTGCTCGCCGCAGTCGCGGTCTCGGCCTTCGCTGTTCCGGCGGCGGCACAGGATCCGGCTGCTCCGGCGGCGACTCCGCCGGTCGCTCCAGCGACCACGGCGCCGGCCGAACAGCCGATGATCCCGCCGGCGAATCCGACGGCAACCGATGCTCCGGCCCAGCCGGGACCGATGGCTGACCCGGTCCAGCAGCCGACCACGCAGACCGCTCCCGCGGCGCCGGCCCAGGCGGCAACGGCCACGTCGACGCCGATTCCGGCCACCGCGGCCGATCTGGTTGCGGGCGCGCAGGTCCTCGACCAGCAGGGCCAGCCGGTCGGGACGATCGAAACGGCTGATGCGACCGGCGCGGTGGTGTCCACCGGCAATGCCCGCGGCCGCCTGAACCTCGACGCTTTCTACAAGAATGAGCGCGGCCTGCTGATCGGCTATAGCCGCGCGCAGTTCGAGGGTCTGGTGAGCGGCCTTGGCGGTCCGGAAACCCCGGATGCCGAGGAGAGTCAGGCACCGGCGGCCGATCCGGCTCCGGCAGTGCAGCCTGAGGCGGTGACGCCTCCGGCCACGGCCCCGGAAACGCCCGAGGCGCCGGAATAACCAGCCCACAGCATAGCCTCCGGGTTACGCCGTGACTAAGGGGCGGCGGTGAGTTTCACCGCCGCCCTTTTCCTATCCGCGCTCGTTCAGCCGGCCGCCGAAGATCGGCCGCCGGAGATCGTCGTCACCGGTCGCGGGCTGGAGGCGCCGGCTGGCGAGGCGGTCTATGCGGTCACCATTGTCGAGCGCGAGCGGCTGGCGCTTTCGCCCTCCAGCCGGCTTGAAAATGTGCTGCGCGCCGTGCCGGGCTTCCAACTCTTTCGGCGCTCCGACGCACGTAGCGCCAATCCGACCAGTCAGGGCGTGACCCTGCGCGCGCTCGGCGGCAATGCGGCCTCGCGAGTGCTGGTGACCCTGGACGGCGTGCCGCAGGCCGATCCGTTCGGCGGCTGGATCGCCTGGCCGGCGCTGGAGCCGCGGCGGCTCGGGCAGGTACGCGTGGTGCGCGGCGGCGGCGGGGGCGCGGCCGGACCGGGTGCGCTGGCGGGGTCGATCGAACTGGAGAGCGCGGGTCCGGATGAACTGGGGACGCTGAGCGCCTCGCTCGCGGGTGGGAGCCGCAACGGCATTGATGCCTTCGCGACGGCCGGGCTGGAGCTGGGCGGCGGTTCGCTGACCGTCAGCGGCGGCTATGCCTCCGGCGATGGTTTCATGCCGATTGTCGAGGGCCAGCGCGGTCCCGCCGACCGGGCCTCGGCTTACCGGCAGGGCAGTGTCGCTTTTCGCGGAGTCGCTCCGATCGGCGCGGCGACCGAATTGCAGGCCAATCTCCTGCTCTTCCATGACGAACGTGAGCGCGGCACGGCCTTCAGCGACATCCGCACCGATGGCATGGACGCCTCGCTCCGCCTGGTCGGGAGCGGCCGCTGGGCCTGGTCCGCGCTGGCCTATGTGCAGACCCGCAGCTTCTACAACAGCTTCGCGTCCGTGGACGCCGCCCGCGCGCTCGCGACCCGCACGGCCGAGCAATATGAGGTACCGTCGACCGGCGCGGGCGGCCGGATCGAATTGCGTCCGCCGCTCGGGCCGGTTTCGTTGCGGGTCGGCGGCGATGTCAGGCGGGTGAGCGGCGAGACGCGCGAGCTTTTTGCCTTCCAGGGCGGCACCGCGACGCGCGGGCGGCGGGCGGGCGGCGAAACGCTGACTGCGGGCCTGTTCGCGGAGGCGGCGCTGGAAAGCGGACCGCTCACTCTCACTGGCGGCGGCAGGCTGGACCGCTGGAGGATCGGCAACGGCCATTTGCGCGAGGAGACGCTCGCGACCGGCGCGGCCCTCACGCAGCAGCTCTTCACTGACCGTTCCGGCTGGGAACCGACCGCGCGCGGCGGCCTGGCCTGGCGCGCCGGAGGCGGCGTCACCGCCCGCCTTGCCGCCTATCTCGGCTGGCGGCTGCCGACGCTGAACGAATTGTACCGGCCCTTCCGAGTCGGCGTAGACGCGACCGCCGCGAACGAAATGCTCGCGCCGGAGCGGCTGCGCGGCGGCGAGGTCGGGCTGGAGTGGCGGCAGGGCGCCTTTCGTGTCGCCGCTACCGCCTTCGCCAACCGGATCGAGGGTGCGATCGCCAACGTTACGCTCGGTACAGGACCCGGCACTTTCCCGGGCGTCGGCTTCGTTGCGGCGGGCGGTGCCTATCGTCGCCGGGACAATCTCGACGCCGTGTCGAGCCGGGGCGTGGAGGTCGAAGCGTCGGTGCAGTCAGGGCAATGGTCGCTGACCGCCGGCTATGCCTTTGCCGACGCCCGCGTGTCGGCGAGCGGCGCGGCTTTGCCGCTCGACGGTCGGCACCCGGCGCAGACTCCGCGCCACAGCGGCAGTCTCACCGTTGCCTGGACCGGCGACAATGGCGCCCGCGCCTCGCTCGGCGCGCACTATATCGGTGCGCAATATGAGGACGATCTCAACCGCCAGCTGCTGCCGCACGCCTTCACGCTCGACGCCACCGCCCGCTGGCCGGTCGCGCGCGGGCTGGCGATCGAGGCCCGCGCCGAGAATCTCGCGGACGCCCGCGTCGCGTCCGCGATCAGCGCCGACGGCCTGATCGAACGTGCGACGCCGCGAACCTTGTGGCTGGGGCTGAGCTTCAGCCGGTAGCTGGAGCGAGATTCGTCTCCATCCAGCGCGCGCCGAACTCAACCAGGTCGGCCGCATCGAGCAGTTCCGCCTGCGCCGCGCCGACCGGGCCGGTTTGCCCGCGACCCTCGGCCAGATAGGCACTCACGATCGCCGCGAAATAATCCTCGCCCGCATAGTCGGCGATGCCGTTCAGATCGTCCAGGCACTCGACCCAGACCTGCTCCGGCCCCTCCGGCGTTGCCAGCAGATAGTCCCAGCGCGTCCGGCGCTTGTCCGTCAGATCCGCGAGATATTCGGCGTAATGCAGGACGGTTACCGTCTCCGGGTCCGCGCCGAGGCGGAGCACCTTGCCGCCCCAGCCGGTCAATTTCTCAAGCGGCGAACCCGGCCCATAATAATCGTTCCACGGCTGATCCCGCAGCAATTCCTCGGCCCGCGCCCCTCGCGCCGCGAACCGCCCGCTGGGATTGGCGCTGAGCAAAGTCCCGTCCCGCTGCCGGAACGCCTCGGCCAGATAGCCGACATCCTTCATCGCCGGCGCGGTCGCGGCGTCGAACGGCTCGGTGCCCGCGAGCAAGGCGGCGCGCGCCTCGACCGGGCGGTAATTCACCCAATCGAGCGCATATTCGCTGCCCAGCACCATCATCCAGCTGCCATCCGGACCGACCGCGGCATCGATCGCGTCCACAAGCAATTCGGCCCCGCCGTCCACATTCTGTGAACAGGCGAGGCCGAGCTTGCGCAGTGATGCGTGGACCATGATGAGGTCGCCGGGCTTCACGCCCAATTCCCTCAGTTCAGAGACCAGCGCCGCCGCCCGGTCCATGGCGGCGCCGCTGTGAGGATCGGCATAATTTGTCCCGCATGCTGAATCTCGCACCCTGACCTATCCCTTCGTCCAAGCCTACCAAGACTTGTCCACACCAATGCCAAAAGTTGTCCCAGCTAAATGGAAACGGATGGCATAATCTGTCCCGCCGACCGGAACAGCTATCAGTTTAGCTAAATTACTGAGTTGAAAAGCTGCCGACGAGCGGCTGGCCGCGGCGTTCGCCGCCACCCCCCCTACACCACAGGAGATTGGCCATGGCCAACGACAAGACGCACGCGCCCGGCGACCCGGGCGCGGACGATAACGCACGCCCGGATCCCGGGCCGTTCGACCGGGCCAGGACCCTAATCCGCCGGACGGTCGTCAACGCGGCGGCGAAGCTGGAGGTCGACCAGCAGCTCCGGCAAGCGCTCGGCGTCGATCTCCGCTTCAGGGGCCTTGACCATGGCTCCGTCCGCACCCTGCTGATGAACCTCGTTGGGGCACCGGAGCACTCGAAGCCGGCATTCGATTCCCGCCTCAAGCACACCCTCCGGCAGGGTGTTGTGCCCGACGACCGACCCGATGGCGGCAACGGACCGCGCGGCCACCGCCGCTACCTCCTCCTCGATGTCCTGCAGCTGGCGCTCGTGTTCCAGCTTCAGCGGGCACTGATTGATCCGGCTGCGGCCGGCGCGTTCGTCATCGACAACCGGGACGAGCTGGAACGCATGTGGATCGAAGCTGCGCGCGCGCCGGCCGAGCATTGGCTCGAGGTCGAGGTTGACGCCTACGCGACGCTCGGCAGCGAAGGGCGTGGCAGGCCGTCGGGACGCGTCGGCGCGCTGGCCCTCGCTGGATCCCGCCCCCGCCGCGAAATCGCAGAGCCGCCGCCGGTGCTGCGCATTGACATGGCTGCGCTGCGCGACCGCGTCGGCAGCTCAATGCTGATCCTCGGCGACGCGGTCCGCACCGCCAGTCGCGGAAACTAAGACGTGAGCGAGGTTGGAGGGTAGAGGAAGGAGTTCATCCAGTTTGGCGTCACCTAGTCGGCGCGCTGGAGGCTGAGGTTGGGATAGACCCGCTACTTCGCGTTCGAAAGCAATGAGGAGATGCTGACGGTCCGCTGCGGCGTGAATGCGTTCAATAGCAGCTAGATCATCGACCGCGGGGTTGGAGGGATGCAGTCGGTTGGTACCGGTAGACAGTGACATGCAACTTCACGACCAGCATTGTCGAATGTCTCAGCTCGGGAAGTAGTGCAATTTGCACTACTTGAACGATTCGAAAACGATCCACAGTTAGTCTATTCAAATAGACTAGGAATGGTCGTTTTTATGTTCGAGCCACTTCTGACGTGCGATGCGCGAAATCCCACATGGAAGGGCGGGATCGATATCTCGATGCAGCCGCTGCGCAAGGTCGTTGGCCGATCCTCGCAGATCAACAACGGCTGGCACCGCACCAACAAGCACCCCTCCGGCTACCTACCGGCCGAGTCCCGGCCGGAGCTGGCGCTGTTCCTCGTGCTCGCCGAGATGGACCCCAACGTCACGCTGATCGCGGCACAGCCCTGCGAGATCGGATTCGGACATGAGGGTCGAGCCTGCCGGCACTTCCCCGACTATGCCCTGCGCGAAGCTGGCGAGAGCGTGCTCCACGAGGTCAAGACCGCGCGTAAATATGCCGATCCCACGGTCCGCCGCCGACTCGCGTCGGCCAGCATCTCGATCGAGGCGCGCGGCTGGTCCTACTTCGTCTCGCTCGACGAGGAGATGCGGGACGCACCTCACTTCCGCCACGCCGAGTGTCTTTGGCGGCGCCACAGGCCGATCTTCACCAGGCTGCAGCACCTCGCGGTCGAGCGGGTGCTCGGCACTGGGGAACGGACGATCGCCGATGTGGTCGCGGACCTCGCCGGCGACGACAACGCGCCCACTGTCCAGCAGGTGCTGTCCCTCGCCGCCAACGGGCGCATCTTCATCGACCTCACCCAGCCCATCGGTCGCGGGAGCCTGATCCGGCACGCTGACACCCAGGAAATGCCGGATCCACTGCTGCCGCGACGCCGGCCGATCGAGGATCTGGACCTGGAGCAAGCTGCGTGACCGCGGTCAGGGCCGTCGATGGCGCGTGGGTCGACTATCATGGCCACCGCTACCACCTGGAGCGCCGCCAGGGGCGCACCATGGAATGGCGCTGCCGTGCCACCCTCGTGCACATGGTCTGGACCGACGCCGAGCTGCAGAGGCAGATCGCCACGGGGAAGGCCAGGTTCTTCAGCGGGATCGGGCGGCCGCCCAAGGATGGGAACGCCTCCCGCGTCCACGGCCAGCGCAAGGCCACAGACCTCGATGTCGAGGAGGCGCGACGCAAGCTGATCTACGTGCTGGCGCTGGCGGAGAAGGGCATCCCCGGAGAGGGCAAAACGCCCCAAGACTGGCAGGACGTCATCGACGCCACCTACGAGGACCAGGGCCGCACCTGGAAGCGCCTGCGCAATCGCACGCACGAGACGGTCGCGAAGCCCACGCTCAAATCCGCACGCCGCTGGGTCGCAGCCGCTGGCGATCCGCCTAACCTCGAGAAGCTGATCTCCAGGCACCGGCACAAGGGTAACTACGAGGACCGCATCGACGCGGCACTCCGACAGCTGATCGGGGAGATGGTCGACGAGCACTACCTTGTCCGTCCGCCGATCACGATCGACGACCTCAAGGACCGAATCGCCGGCAGGATGAAGGGGTTCAACGCCGAGCGGTTGGCCAAGGGCGAGAAGGTCCTGGCGGCCCCCGGGCTGGCCGCGATCCAGTCATCCATCGACGCCATCCCCAAGGACACCGTCCTGCGCGCCCGCTATGGCGAGATGGCCGCGTTCCTCCGCTATGGCTCGGCCGAGGCCCAGGCGGACCCGGAAGCGCCGCTCGACAGGGTGGAGCTCGACGCGACCCGGATGGACCTGTTCGTCGTGGATCCCGAGACCCTGCTGCCGATCGGACGGCCGTGGCTCGTCGTGGTGCTGGACCGCTGCACCCGCATGGTCCTTGGCTGGTTCGTGACCTTCGAGCCACCCAGCACGCTCGCGCTGATGCAGGCGCTGCGCAATGCGATCCTGCCCAAGATCTACCTCGACGAGCTCAAGAAGGAACGCGGCTGGGTCATCGACCGCGAGCCGGAGACCGGCGGCGTGCCCCGCGCCCTGGCCGTGGACCGAGCGCGCGAGAACATCGCCGAGCATCTCGCCCGCTTCGCCATGCGCATCGGCATCAACCGCGTCGAGATCATGGCCGGCAAGAAGCCTTGGCTGAAGGGCGCCGTCGAGAAGGTCATCGGCACCATCACCCGCAAGGTGCTCCACCCGACGAAGGGCACGACCTTCCACAACACGCTGGTCCGGATGGGCTACGATTCCCAGAAGGACGCCGTCTGCACGCCGGACGACCTTGACTACGGGCTGCACAAGTTCTTCATCGACATCTACCCCTATACCGGCCACCGAGGGCTTAACGGCCGCCAGCCGATCAAGGTCTGGAGGGAGAAGACCGACAAGGATCCGGTCGACATCATCAGCCACATCGACGACGTCGCCCATCTCTTCGGACGAACGGATCACGCCAGGCCCGGTCGGTTCGGCATCAACGCCCACAGCATGCAGTACTTTTCCCCGGAGCTGCTCCAGGTACAGCGCCTGCCGGCCTTCCAGAAGGCCCTCGCCAAGCAGGGCGGCAAGCTGGAATTCCACACCGACCCCGCCTGCATCGACATGATCCACGTCAGAATGCCGCACGAGAGCGACCGCGTGATCCCGGTCCCCGTCGCCCCGAAGTGGCGCGAATACGCCCGCGGCCTGTCGCTGTGGCACCACCGGCGGATCCGCGAATTCATCCGCGCCGACGCGTCCACCGACGTCGAGGCGCTCCTCAAGGCCAAGCTGGACTTGGTCGCGATCATGCGCGGCTCCGCGCTCGGCAAGCGGCGCAGCATCCGCGCGAGCTCCCAGATCGCCCGCCTCGATGGTGTCGGACGCGTGGCTCCCGCAGGCAATGACGCCCGCAACACCGTGCCAGGGACCGAGGCGCACAAGGCGGCCTGGAAATCGAAGCCCACGGCCTCGAACGACATGGACACACCCGTCGCCAAGAAGGCGCGCCTCCACCTAGTCGGAGCGGAGGCCGAGGACGGGCGCGCGCCGACCACCACAAACGAGACGGAGGGTGGCTCCTCCCCGCCCCGGCCTCCGCGCAAGAAGAAGGGCTGGAAGCCGTGAACTGTCGCATGTCGGCCAGGAAGCGCGAGACGGGCGGCGATGCCCGGGCGACCATCGAACAGGACGGATACGCCGGCAGCGAAGCCACTGCCGATGACGAACTGCCGTGGGCGGTTGCGCCGGACAAGGTGCGGCGGCAGGCCCTGCGCCACCTGTTCATCGCCCGCGACATCGAGGAGCGCATCGTTAGCGTGGTCAAGTCGGCAGTACGCGACCGACACCTGCACGCCGAGGCTCAGAACGTAATCATCACCGGGGAGACCGGCGTAGGCAAGTCCGAGATCATGAAGCGCATCCTGGCCGCGCACCCCGAGGGTCGCGACCCTGACACCCGCTGCGTGGTCCGGCCGGTCCTCTACGTCGACGTGCGCAACTGCTCCACGCCCAAGGCGGTGGCACAGGCGATGCTGGTCCAGCTGATGACGCTGAACGGCGAACCGCTCGTGGATATCGACAAGCTCGTCAACAGCGTGAAGTCGCTCGGCGTTCCCGAGATCACCCGCCGCGTGAAGACGCAGATGATGGCCCAGGGGGTCGTGCTGGCGATGCTCGACGAATTCCACAACACGGTCAGCGACAACGGCACGGACCGGCTCAACCGCATCGCCAACTGGGTCCGCGACTTCGCCAAGTCCAAGTCCCGTAGCGCCGCCAAGCCCGATGGCGAACTGGCGGAGACGATCGTCTTCGTCCTGATCGGCACCAAGAAGGTCGAACTCATCGTCGATCCCTCTTTGAACGACGAGCTCGCCAGCATCACCCCCTACCGGATCAAGGTGGATCGATACCGATATGGAAGCGACGAGGAGAAGGAGACGTTCCGGGCCCTGCTCGCCGACATCGACGACGAGCTGCCCTTCGACGAGCACGCCGGACTCGATGAGCCTTCCCTGGCCGAGAAGCTGCACTTCGCGACCTTCGGGCTGCTGCGACAGCTCGGCATCATCGTCGTCAAGGCCGCCGACCTCGCCATTGAGGACGGCTCAGACCGGATTCGCGAGCACCACCTCCATGCTGCGGTGGAGCTGAAGCGGGGCGTCCTGGAATCCCACCTGATGAGCGCCGAGGCGGAAGGCGAGGAACGTAGAATCGTCGAGAACCCGTTCGCGCCGCCCGAACCCGTGGCGAGGAACAAGGTCTCGGGCAAGCGCGGCTGGAAGCCGTGAAGAAGCCGGTGCACGCGCTGCCGATCGTTTCCAGCCCCCTCGCGGGAGAGTCGGCGGTGGGGTTCATGATGCGGCTCGCCGACATCAACGGCCTCTCGTATCCGTGGCTGTTCGAGCACATCGCAGGCGGGAGGCACAACCCGGACCATTGGGACGACGCCCAGTGGCAGAGGCTGGCGGACTTCGCCCTCGTGCATGTCGATGAGCTGGACGGAATGCGGTGCAGGCCAGTGCCAGGCCGGCGGCAGCGCAACCAAGTCACGTTTCTGGGCACAGTCGTGAGGCGATCCTACCTGAGCCTGGACCAGCTACGCCTCTGTCCCCTCTGTCTCGCGGAGGGCGGCACGATGCGGGAGGCGTGGAAGCTCATCCACTGGGTCGCTTGCGTCGAGCACGGCACATACCTCGTCGATAGGTGCGACTGCTCGCGGCCGGTGCACCTCGTCAGGCGAGGTCCGGGCCGCGAGCCCCTGCCCGACTGCTGTCCCTGCGGAAAGTCCTTCAGCCGGATCAGCACCAGACCCGCCTCGGAAGCGGCCCTAGCGACGACGCGCTGGCTGGTCCAGCTACTCGGTCCGCGGCTGACCGCCACCACACCGAGACTGTGGCTGGAGGGGCCTCAGCTGGACGCGCCCTTCGACGGGCTCAGCCGCACGGTTGCGCCGGATCCGGCATCCATCAACCTGGACGATCTCGATCTGCCGCGGAACAGGCCCCCACTTCCCCAGACCGTTCCGATGCACGTCATGGACGCTGTCGCCATCCTCGAACTCATCGGCCGCGTGGCGACCACGCCAGCCTCGGAGGACCTCGCGCGCACCAGCCGCACGTTCGCGACCACCGGCCGCGCTAACGACACGCTGGCCATCGGCAGGACGATCGCCAGCGTCGAGGCGGCAATGCGAGTGTTGAGAGGGTGGCCCGACGCCTGGCACACGCTGCTCGACGAGGTGGCCGGAAGAAATGCGGTGGCCGGTGACACCACGCCCGCCGATCTCTTCGCCACGGAGATGGGCCGGTTGATGCTCGACCCGCATATCGGGGTCGACGGCTACCCCATGACCGTCCTCACGGACGAGACCAGGCGGTGGCTTGAACGGCGAGGTTACCGGCTGCGACCGAAGATCGTGGCGCGGACAAGCCGGGTGGCCAGGAGGCTGCTCGGGGTCCTGCCGCTCGGAGTGATTGCCGGCATCCTCGGCGAGAGGGTCGGCCCCGGCCTCAGACGCAGCTATCATCAGGCCATCGCGGAGCTCGATGCAGAGGACATCGGCACGATGGCCGACGAGCAGCTGGCCGAGGCTCTCCTCACCCGCACGCGGCAGTTCATGGAGGTGGTCGACCGGCACGCGTCGCTGTGCGTGGTGGCTGAGACGCTCTGCAGCCGCGAGCGGCGGACCGGCGGCGCCGTGTGGAACGACCCCCGGCTCCTCCAGCCCGTCAGGATCGAGAGCACGGCCCACGGCCGGTCCAAGGGCGACGTCTTCGCGATCACCGACATCATCGACATGCAGGTCAGGCTGGCGAAGGCGGTGCGGAGGGTGGTGCCCTCGCGCATCCCCGAGAAATTCGAGCGCTACGGAGACGTGGCACAGACCACCGTCAGCATCCTCTACACCGCCTCGGACCTGATCGTGGACATCCTCTCCGGCGAGGTTCCCGCCGTCACCACTGTGGCGGCGCCAACGCTGGCCGACCTGAGGATCCCGAGGCATGCAGTGAAGGGCCTCGCGGTCGCTGCGCGCGTGCGTCACGTCGCGAGTAAGGACAGTTTCATGGCCACCAACACGGTCGCCAGCCTCCTCAACGATCTCTGGGGCAACCGACGGCGGCGCGAGTTCATGAAAGGGGTGACCAAGATGCGGAGCAGCGGGGCGATCCGCTTCGAGGAGAGGCTCGACGAGGCGGCCGACAAGATCCGCTATCGGAACGCGGCGGCCGACTGCCTTCGCGAGGCGGAAGCGATGTTTGGGCCGACCGGGATCGCAGGCGTTGACGCGGTGCTGAGACAGCTACGCGCTAACAATATCAGTCAATATCCCCTGAAAGCCGGGGTCCGATGAACTTGGGCTCGAAAAGCCCAAAATCATGAAGATCCTGAAAAGGGAATTTGTCCCGGCTCGGACCGGCCGCCCCTATGAACAGCCGGCCGTAACCGGGACAAATTATGCCATCCCGCGGGACAACTTATGGGGTGTCGCGGGACAACTTATGCCCGCCCCCACAGCCGCCTGAAGTAATCGGCTGTGCCGCTTACTTCACGTGGGCGGAGATATGCTTGTTCATTTCGAACATGGACACTTTGTCCTTGCCGAAAATCTTCTTCAGCTTGTCGTCCGCGAGGATCTCGCGCTTGTTCGCCGGATTCTGCAGATTGTTCGCCTTGATGTGATCCCACACCTTCTTGACGACCTGGCTGCGCGGCAACGGATCGCTGCCGGTGATCGCCGCCAGATCGGCGGACGGGGTGACCGGACGTTGCAGACCGCTTTGTTGCGCCATGAAATAATCCTCCCTTTGAAACAGGGCTTGGGATTGAACCAACGCCAATCAGTTTGCAAGTCCATTACACTAAGGTTTCCACAGGCGCGCGCCGAGTTGAAGTAAACCCGGCTTTAGGGCGTCCCGAACGGCACCACCTTGTTCGCCGCATCGTGGCCGATGTCGGCCGTGCCGAGAAAGGGGATGCCGGCGCTGTCGCACCAGGCCTGCACGATCTCCACGGGGGTCTCGCCGAAGGGCGGATCGTTGTCCGGCACCGGATCGAACCGCCCGGCGCGGATGCCGCGAAGGCGCCGCATGCTGGGTTGGCCGGTCAAATGCGACATCGCCCGGTCGATCCGGTAGGCCATCTCGCCGACATCCTCGATCATCAGCACATGGCCCGCGAGGTCCGGCTCCAGCTGGGTGCCGAGCAGGGTGCCGAGCACGGTCAGGTTGAAGGCGGCCACGGGCACCCCCGGCTCAAGGCTCGGCTCCACGCACGCCGTGTCGCGGTCCGCCAGCCAGCCCAGCCCGCGCGCCACCGCTTCCGCGCCATCATCATGGCTGATCCCCTGCGGCATCGGCCCGTGCGCGACGTGCGGGAAGCCGGCCTTGTAGAGGGCGGCGAGCATGTAGCCGAGATCGCTATAGCCGAGATAGGTCTTGTCCCGGGCGTGCTTGTTCAGCCGTTCGACCGCCGCCGCCGCGATCCGGTTCGAGCCATAGCCCCCACGCGCGAACCAGATGGCGTCGAAAGCCGGATCGTTGGCGAAGGCGACAAACGCCTCCAGCCTTTCTTCGTCCGTCCCGGCGAAATGGCCGTGGCTGAGATAGCATTGCGGGTGGAGGTCGATCGTCACGTCCGGCCGCCGCGCGGACGCGAAGGCGACGAACCGCTCGGCCGTTTCCCGCTGCAGGCGCCCCGCCGGGGCCACCACGCCGATCCGCATTCCTCGCCCCATTTGTAAAGTCAGCCCGCTCTGAATAGGGCGGCGCGATGAATCTCGACAAACCCTATTTTTTCTGCGGCATCGGCGGCAGCGGTATGCTCCCGCTCGCCCTGATCGTGCAGGGCCGCGGCGGCCATATCGCCGGCTCGGACCGTGCGCTCGACCAAGCCAAGAGCAGCGACAAATTCGGCTTCCTGCGCGATCGCGGCATTCCGCTCTTTCCGCAGGACGGTTCGGGCGTGACCAGCGGCGACCAGATTTTCGTGGCCTCAGCCGCGGTCGAAGACACCGTCCCGGACGCCATGCGCGCCCGCGAACTGGATTGCGAGCGGCTCACGCGGGCCGAATTGCTCGCTTTGCTGTTCAACGACGCGCAGAACCGGATCGCGGTCGGCGGCACGTCGGGCAAATCGACCGTCACCGGCATGATCGGCTGGATCCTGCACGCGCTGGGCCGTGACCCGACGGTGATGAACGGCGCGGTGATGAAGAATTTCGCGACGCCGGATCAGCTGTTCGCCAGCGCTCTGGTCGGGACCGGCCCGGATTTCGTCAGCGAGGTGGACGAAAGCGACGGCTCGATCGCGCTGTACCGGCCGAGCGTCGCGGTGCTGAACAACATCACGCTCGACCACAAGTCGCTCGACGAATTGCGCCATCTGTTCGGCGGTTTCGCCGCGAAGGCGGAGAAAGTGATCGTCAATATGGACGATGGCGAGGCGCGGCTGCTGGCGGCGGTGCTGCCGGCGGACAAGCTCGTCTCCTACGGGCTGAAGCGGGAGGCGGATCTGATGGCGACCGGGATCGCCGAGGAACCCTATGCGATCGCCTTCACCGTTACCGACCACCGCTCCGGAGAGGCGGTGCCGCTCAAGCTCGCTGTTCCCGGCCGCCACAATGCCTCAAATGCACTCGCGGCGCTGGCCGCCGTCACCGCGACGGGCATCGGACTCGGGGAGGCCACCGAGGCGCTCTCAGGCTTTACCGGCCTGCGCCGCCGGTTCGAACTGATCGGGGAAGCGGGCGGCGTCACCGTGATCGACGATTTCGGGCACAATCCCGACAAGATCGCCGCGACGCTGCAGACGCTCCACGCCTTCCCCGGCCGATTGCTGCTCTTCTTCCAGCCGCACGGCTACAACCCGCTGCGCACGATGGGCCGCGAACTGGGCGAGACCTTCATCACCAATATGGCCGAAGAAGACGTGCTGCTGATGCCCGACCCGGTCTATCATGGCGGCACCACCGACAAGTCAATCGGCAGCGCTGTCGTGACCGACGCGGTCGCCGATCACGGCCGCCACGCCGAGCATCTGCCGACGCGCGAACAATGCGGCGACCGCCTGATCGAACTGGCGCGGCCCGGCGACCGCATCATCATCATGGGCGCCCGCGACGACACGCTGACCGCGTTCGCGGAGGGGCTGGTGACGCGGCTGGGCAACTAGTCACCCCTCCCTGCAAGCAGGGAGGGGCCGGTGGGTGCGCGCGTCTGCGCGCCAAATGAATCTGCACGCACACCCGAACGAAAGCGGCGGCCGAGGCATCGAGCCTCGTCCGCCGCTAAACCCACCCCTACCCCTCCCTGTCAGGGAGGGGAGTTTCCGTACTTAGCCCTCGACCGGCTGTTCCACCTTTTCCACCCAGTCGGGAATGAACATCGGTTCGCGGGTCGACCAGCCGGGCGCGGTCGCGGCGGCTTCGCTGATCGACTGCAGCAGCGCGCGCCGGCGCGCCGGATGGAGGTGCGGCAAGGCCGAGGCCGAGCAGAAGGCGGCCGGGAGCCAGGCGCGGACGCTGGCGCCGAGCAGCCGCTCGTACAGGAAGCGGTAGGAGGCGAAGCAGCTGAGCCGGTCCTGGCCCAGATCGAAGGCGCTCATCGTGATCAGGGGCGCCATAATCGGCTCCATCGCATCGAGGCCGCAATCGTCGGGAATATGTTCGCGGATGAAATCGAGCCGGCGATAGACGCTTTCCTGGGCGCGGATACTGGCGGCTTCGGCAATGTCGCGCGACCAGCGCTTCACCGCATCGCGGCGGCCAAGGCCGATGTCGAGCGAGCGGCGGATATAACGCTGTGTTCCTTTGCCGAAGGTGGCGAATTCCCGCATTTCCGACAGAGCTGCGGCTCCGCTTGGCTGACGCGCACTGGCACTCATAACCCCGCTCCTTCTACCCCAGGACCCGGTTATACCTGAACGGGATTGCCAGCCCGTTAACCTTGACCCCTGCCCCAATGGCAAAGTGAATCGAAATGTATCAGCCGGGGCAATTCGAAATCCGCCCGGAGTGATCACGGCGAGTCCGCACTGTCACCGGCAAGCCACAGAAACCGGGGCCAATGCGCGCATTTCCGCGCTCGTTTTGCGCCCGTATCGACTGCTGGCGTTTGCCGGCACGGCGCTTAGGATCGCCGCAGGGGGCGAGGATGGGCGAATCGAAGCGGGGGAAAGGGCCGGTCGTGCATGGCGAGGCCGATGCGACCGGCTATCGTGCTCCCCTGCCGGACCGCGGCGACGGCGAATTTTCGATAAACCCGGCGGGCGCTTCGGCAAGCGGCGCCGCATGGGGGACGATCGGCAACGCCGCCGGGCTAGATGGGGGCATGGACCGGACCCAGCCGCCCCTGCCGCGCCGATGGTTTGCCGACGCCCCGCTCGCGATCAAGACGATCCTGGGCTTCTGGACCGTCTATTTCGCCTCCACCTCGCTGCGCGCGGTGCTGATGGACCAGCTCGGCCAGGGCGAGATGTTCCGCCGCCGCGCGGCGGTCGTGGCGCTGGCGATGCTGCTCAGCTTCCTGATCTATCTGGCGCTGCAACTCGTCGCACGACGGGGAATCGCCGCGAAGATCGCCGTCGCCGCGATCGCCTGCCTGCCGCCCGCGGCGCTGCAGCCGATCGTGAACAATTACATGTTCTACGTCTTCGCGCCCGAGGCGGCGCCGTGGATCGATGCCATGTCCACGCGGGACATGGCCGAATGGTCGACGCTGAAGCTGATCGCCGACGTCGCCTATAGCTGGTATTTCTTCTTCGCCGCCTGGGCCGCCATCTATGTGGCGTTGAGCTATGCCGGGCAGCTGCGGGAAGCGGACCGGCGGGCGGCGGCGCTGACCCGGCAGGCGCAGGAAGCGCAGCTGCGCGCGCTGCGTTACCAGATCAATCCGCATTTCCTGTTCAACACGTTGAACTCCCTGAGCGCCCTCGTGCTGGCCAGGCGCACGGAGGCGGCGGAGCAGATGCTGGGCAATCTCTCCGCTTTCTTCCGCACCACGCTGACCACCGAGCCGACCGCGGATGTCGCGCTGGCCGAGGAGATCCGGCTGCAGCGGCTTTATCTCGAGATCGAGCAGGTGCGTTTCCCGGACCGGCTGAAGATCGAGATCGACGTGCCGGAGGAATTGCTCACCCGCCGCGTACCGGTGCTGATCCTGCAGCCGGTGGTGGAGAATTGCGTTAAATACGGCGTCGCCAAGGCCCGGCGGCCCGTCACCATCCGCATCTCGGCCTATGAGGAAGCCGGGCGGCTGCATCTGAAGGTGAAGGACGATGGCGACGGCGTCGCGCCGGAGCAGGCTTCGGAGGGCACGGGGGTCGGCCTGCGCAACGTCTGCGACCGGCTCGCCTCGCGCTTCGGCGAAGCCGGCGGCTGCATCCACGGCGCCGATCCGGGCGGCGGCTATACCGTCCACATCTATTTCCCGGCGATCCGAGGTGACTGAACTGCGCGTCGTCATCGTCGATGACGAGCCGCTGGCGATCGAGCGGCTGCAGATCCTGCTCGCCGCACAGCCGGGCGTGAGCCTCGCGGGGACCGCCAAGGATGGGGAATCCGCGCTGACGCTGATCGCCGGGGTGAGGCCGGACCTCGTCCTGCTCGACATCGCCATGCCGGACATGAACGGCATCGACGTTGCCCGCGCCTTGGCCCGGGACGGGATCAGCCCGGCCATCGTCTTCGTCACCGCCTTCGAGAATTTCGCGGTCGCGGCGTTCGATGTGGCGGCGGTCGATTATCTGATGAAGCCGGTCGACCCCGCCCGGCTGGCGATGGCGATCGAACGCGCGCGGGGCCATGCGGCGAAGGATGAGGCCACGCCGGAACCCTCGCTCTATGTCGAGGAATTCTGGGTGCCGGAGCATAATGGTCTGGTCCGCGTCGCGGCCGACCGGATCGACCGGATCAGCGCCGAGCGCGACTATATGCGCCTCCACGTCGGCCCGCGTTCCTGGCTGATCCACCGCACCATCGCCCGGCTGGAGGAGGAACTGGACCCGGCGGTGTTCGTGCGCGTCCACCGCTCGGTGATCCTGCGCCGCGACAGCATAATCGGCCTGTCGCGCGACGCCGGAGGGCATTGGAATGCGCGGCTTACAGACGGTGGCGAGCAGAGGATCGGCCGCAGTTACGCCGACAATGTGCGAAGGATGGCGGGGCGCTCCTGACCAGATAGCCTCTCTCTCCTTGCGGGAGAGAATGCTCAGGTGCGGATGTCCCCCAGACATCCGCAGCCCTGTCCGGGGGGACAGGGCGCGCCTGAGCATGGAGAGAGGGGTAGCGAGCCGTCTGGCTCGCAAAAGATTTTTTTGCGGCCGCAGACGCGGCCTTGCCCCCTCTCCCGGCCCTTCGGACCATCCTCCCCCGCAAGGGGGGAGGGTTAGGAGTCATTCGAACCCGATCTGCCGGCTGCCCCGGTCCGTCTCGATATCCACTGTCTTCACCTCGTCGCAGAGGAAGAAGGTGGTGGTATAGGTCCGCCCCGGGCCGAGCGTCGTCGCCGGTTCGTTCACGCATTCCTGCCGACCGCCGGCATCGTTGGCGACGATCTTCGTCAACGTCATCGGCGCCTCCTCGCGATTGGTAACGGTCACCGTCCGTCCGGCGATCAACTCGCTCTCCAGCTTCGGACCGCAGGCGGCGAGCATGGCGCAGGCGGTCAGGATGAGGACGGATCGACGCACCGGCCCCGTCTAACGCCCTCTCCGCCCCCGTCCAGATATTCGCCCGTCTTAACCGGCTGGTGAGAGCCTGTGTCCGAATGGGACGCCGCGAAATCCACGCGCGCGCCCGAGTCGGGACGCGCGTATGGCGGCGGCCCAGCGGGGGCTTGGAATGGCCCTGCGGGGCTTGGAGCGACGGGTGACACAGGCACGTCCACGGCCATGGCATGACAAGGACCGCGCGAGGCCGGCTCGCCGCGAGCCCTTCCGGCTGGCCGCGCTCGTGCTCGCCACCGGTTCCTGCACCACCCTTCAGGTCGCCGAAGTCGCCCCCATCCAGCAGCAATTTGGCGCGGTACAGGTCACGATGGAGGTTCCGCCTTCGGTCGAACTGCCCTCCTCGCCCGCCGAGCTGGCCGATCCCACCGTCGCGCCCTTGCTGTTCGGCGAGAATGCGTTCCAGGCCAATGCCGCCTTGCCGCTCGCCGGTCCCGGCGCCTCCGCGCCCGCCGCGGCCTTCCTGGCCTCCACCGCGCCCGTCTCGCAGCTGCGCGCGCTCGATTGCCTGACCCAGGCCATTTACTACGAAGCCGGCAATCAGAGCGAGGATGGCCAGCGCGCCGTCGCGCAGGTCGTGCTGAACCGCGTCCGCCATCCCGCCTGGCCCAACAGCGTCTGCGGCGTCGTCTATCAGGGGCCGATGCGCGCCGGCGGCGGCTGCCAGTTCACCTTCACCTGCGACGGGGCGCTGAGCCGTACGCCCAACGCCGCGATGTGGTCGCGCGCGCGCCGTTATGCGGAGGAGGCGCTGGCCGGCCGGGTCTTCGCGCCGGTGGGGCTTTCGACCTTCTACCACGCCAATTACGTCATGCCGCGCTGGGCGCCGCGCCTGACCAAGACGGCGGTGATCGGCGCGCACATCTTCTACCGGCTGCCGGGCGCGGGCGGATCGCCGGGTGCGTTCACCGACCGCTATGCCGGTGCGGAGCCGATCGCGCGGCCGAATCCGACCATCGTCCGCTACGGCGCGAACGGCGCGGCGACCGTCACCAGCGCGCCGGAATGGATGCCGCCGCCCGCCATGTCGGACGGCGCGACCGTCACCCCCGTCGCGGTCACGGCGCAACGCCGCCCGAGCATCGTCGCCGATCCGGTCGAGGTGCAGAGCAGCCAGGTGCGCGAGGAGTACCGCAATTCCGGCCAGTGGCGGACGGACGCTCCTGGCGCGATTACCGGCCGCTAGGACGCGATCCGGGTCGAGGACGCCGCCCAGCGCGCGAGTCCGGGCGAAAAGCCCGCCAAGCCAGTCAGCAAGCGTCGCGGCCCGCTGCGCTCCGCCGCCCAGCGCAAGGCCTCGGCAAGCTTCAGCGGACGCGCCGATGTCCGGGCAAAGGCCTGCTGAAAATCCGGCGCGGCAGTACCGGCAAGATGCGCCTCGGCCGCCGCGATGCCGCTGGTCAGCGCGATCGCGATCCCGTCCCCGGCGAGCGAGGCGATCACCGCCGCCTGATCACCGATCCGGAACAGACCTTCCGTCGTCGCCCGCGCGCGCCAGCCATAAGGGACATTGCTGACGCTGATCCATTTTGCCGCGACGCAGGCGAAATACGCAGCGAGCCGGGGCGCTTCCCGCAACAATTCCTCGAGGAGGCCGTCGATACCGCCCGCCCGGCGCAGGCGGGCCGCCGAAACGGACATGCACAGATTGGCCGACCCATCCTCCTGCAGCAGCAGGCCCGCATAGCCGCCGTCGAACGGATGCAATTCGATGAAGCCGGCGAGCCGGGCCATGTCCGCCGCTCCGGGCCGGAAGCTGGCCCTCAGCCCGACCGCGCCCGCGCCCCTGCCCGCCGGCACGTCCCGCGCCAGCCCGCGCAATTCATGCTTGCCGGTCGCCAGGAACAGGGTTTCGGCCGCAAGCAGCTCGCCGCCGTCGAGCCGGATCGTCCGCCCCTCCCCGCCGCGCGCCGTCACCCCTTTGCGCACCTTCGCGCCGAGCGCCGCCGCTCTTTCCAGCAAAGCCTCGTCCAGACAGCGCCGCGACAGTCCGGCTGCGGCTTGCGGCAGCTTCGTCTCCACAATCCGCTTCATCGTGACCAAGCGGAGCCGGGTGATCGGCCGCGCGCCCAGCGCCGCCGCGTCCACCCCAAGCCGTTCCAATGCCGCGATCGCATCCCAGCCGACGAAGCCGCCGCACACCACGTCGCGCGGCCCCGCCGATCGCTCGATCAGTTCCGCGAAGACGCCGCCTTCCGCCAGCCGGATCGCCGCCGCCGCACCCGCCGGTCCGCCGCCGACGATCAGCGCCGGGACGATGCGAATGCTCACCCGGCCCGCTCGAAGCGGAAGCCTTCCGCCGCCAGCCCGGGGCCGAAGGCGATGGCGACGCCCTTCCGCGCGTCCGGATCGGCCAGCAATTCGCGCAGCACGAACATCAGCGTCGACGAGGACATGTTGCCGCAATCGTGCAGCACGCGCCGCGAGGCCGCGAGCCGCTCCGGCGGCAGCTCCAGCGACCGCTCCACCGCATCCAGGATCGAGCGCCCGCCCGCATGCACGGCCCAGGCGTCGACCTCGCCCGCCGCCCAATCGCCGAGAATGCGCGCCCGCACATTATCGTCACGCAATGCCGTCCCGATCCGCCCCGGCACCTCGCCCGACAGCACCATCTCGAAACCGGAATCGCCAATCGACCAGCGGATCAGTTCGCCGGATTCGGGGAGCGTCACCGCGAACGGCGCGTCGATCCCGAAACCGACCGGCTCGGCCGTCACCAAAGCCGCCGCGGCCCCGTCGCCAAACTGCAATTCCGCCAGCAGCCCCTCAAGGTCCGTCGCGAATTGCAGGTGCAGCGACGACAACTCCACCGTCACCACCAGCACCCTCGCTTCCGGCTCCGACCGCACGATATGATGCGCGTTCCGCAGCGCCGCCGCCGCCGCATAACAGCCCATGAAGCCGATCAGGGTGCGCTCGACATCACCCAGCCCCAGCGCCTCGGCGATGATCTGGTCCACCCCCGGCGCGACGAAGCCGGTGCAGCTCGCCACCACGAGATGGCTGATCCGCCCCAGCGGCCCCAAATTGCCGATCGCCTTGAGCGCCAGCTTCGGCGCGGCGTCGGCGTAGAGCGCCATCCGCGCCGCCGTTCCCGGTGCCGCGCCGGCATAAAAGCCGCCCTCGGCGACCGGCGAGCCGCCCGCCGGCGTGGGCGGCAGGATCGACCAGCGATGCGCGATCCCCGCCCGCTCCGCCATCCGCTCGAACAAGGCGCGTTCGCGCGGGTCAGCGATCCGCGCCGCCGCCCATTCGACATAAGGCTGATGAATGTCGTGATCCGGCACCGCCCCGGCGACGGCGTTCAGATACGCTTTCACTGCCATCGACGCCGACCTTTCCGGGCTTCAACCCGCGACCGCCCGCCTGGCTCCCGCTATGCCGGAAAAGCTACGTGCCGCCCCCGCTTGGCGGGGACGGCACGCTTAGCGACAGGACGCAGGGGCTGGAAGCGTCTCAGTCGTCGTCGTGGCCGAAGCCTTCGCGCATCTGGCGAGCGCCCTCGCGCATGCCGCGCGCACCCTGCTCCATGCCGTCGGCGGCTTCGAGCAGATCCTCGTGCGTGACGGTTTCGCCGCGCGCGCGCTGCTCGGCGATGATCCGCTCGCGCTCATTGCGGTCGCGGAAGCGGCGGGCCTGCGCCTCCATCCGCGCCGCGCCCTGTTCCATCCCGGCCGCACCGGCGGCCATGCTGTGACGGCTGGCGGCGATCGACGCGCGGATCTGCTGCTGCAATTGTTCCTGCGACGGCAGCGAGGCACGGATCCGCTCCTGCAAGGCGGCATGATCGATCCGCGGCAGGCTGCGCATCGCCTCGGCATGCGCCTGCCGGGCTTCGGCCATCGCCGCGCGCATTTCCGCGCTGTTCACGCGCTGGGCATGCGCGACCGCGCGCCCGATCTCGGCATGATCGACGTGGCGCATGGCGTCGCGGACGATCACCGGCACGCGGGGCAGCACTTCGCGCAGTTCCCGCATCGCCTCAGCCACCTCGGCTTCGACCTCCGGCGTGCGGGGCGGACGCGGGGCGCGGGGCGCGACCGGTGCGTGCGGGGCCACCATCGGCTCGGGCGGCAGCGGCGCTTCCGGCTGGGTCAGGCTGGCAACCGCACTCGGCGCTCGCGGCGCTTCCGGCGGACGCGCTTCCTCGACCAGCTTCAGCGCGGCGACCGGCGCGGCGACGCCGACGCACAGCAAGACCGCCACCATCGCGAAGCGCGACCGGGCCGAACGCTCGAGCAATTTCGCATCGAGCACGGCCCGCACCCGCCGCGACAAGGCACGGGCGCCCGGCGCGATCGAATTGGCCGGCACGCCGATCCCGCGGCCGATCTGGCCCCAGCTCAGCAGGGTCTCGGCATAGCGGGTCGGCTCGACCGAGCGCGCGGCATGGGCGTCGGCGGCTTCCTCGGCCTGATGGATCGACTCGCGGGCGAGCGTCCAGGCCAAAGGATTGAACCAGAACAGAGCCGTGGCGATCCGCGTCATCATCAGCGACGGCCAGTCGCGGCGGGCGACGTGCGCCACTTCATGCGCCAGGATCGCGTCCGCCTCTTCGCCTTCCGCATAAGTGTCATAGTCGATCAGGATGACCGGGTTGCGCCAGCCCCAGCCGAGCGGGCCGGGCACCTTGTCGCCGACCATCAGCCGCAGGCGGTCGCTCGCCCCGGTGGCGACGCGGGCGCGCTCCAGCGCGTTCAGCCAGTGCGGGTCGGTGACCGGCTCGGCCGAGCGCGTCCAGCGATTGAGCGTGACCAGGCCAACGCCCAGCCGCGCCAGCACGGCGAGCGCACCCGCGCCCCACAGGATCAGGATCAAGGGCGTGGGATCATCCCAGATAGTCGGTTCGACCGGCGGCATGGTCGCCGCCATCGCCATCAGCTGGTCGATCTGCGCCTGGCTCATCCCCTCGAACGGCGCGGCCGGGGCGGCGAACGCCTCGATCTCCAGCACCGGGAACGCCATGTCGATCAGCGGCAAAGCGACGAGCAGGCCAGCGCCCACGCGCAGGACCATGGAACGGTCGGCGGCGGCGCGGTTGCGCAAAGCCATGGCGAGCAGCAGCGCGATGCTGCAGATCAAGGCGGACTTGGCCGCCATCTCGATGAAGAACCAGCTGGTCATTTCGCCCGCTCCTTCGCCTGATCGATTGCCTTTTGCAGCGCCGCGACCTCGTCGGCGGTCATGTCCTTCGACATGCCGAGCAAGGCCGTCGCGGCGCTCGCGGCGGACCCGTTGAAGAAGGTCCGCACCATTTTCGTCAGCGCGCTGTCGCGCACCGTCGCGGCGCGCGGCACGCTCTTGTAAACATAGGCGCCATCGACCGAGCGGTGCGCCGCCAGCCCCTTCGCCTCAAGCCGCGACAGCATCGTCCGCACCGCCGAATAGGAGGGCGGGTCGTTCATCAGCTCGCGCACCTGCGCGGCAGTCGCCTCGCCGGCGCTGCACAGCAATTCGAAAATCTCGCGTTCGCGACGGGGTAAAGAATCGATCACGTATCTTGCCTCACCTGCTACAAGTGTCACATGCTACATTTGTAGCCGCCCGGCAAGCCGGTTCGTCGCAGATTTCGGGGCTTTGGTCGATGAAGCCGTCATCGCCCGGCGAGCCTGCTTCTGCAGCCCCGGTGCCATCGTGCGACAGGAAAATTGAACCGAATGCTCTATTGACGCCACTTATGGCCAAACGGCACCGGACACCCGCAGAAGGATGAACAAGCGCGCCCTCCTGGACGAATATTCCGTCATTGCGGCGCGCAACGGGGACCGTCACGCCTTCTCCGATCTGGTGAGAAGTTGGCAAAAGCGGTTACTCGCCCATGCTTGGCGCCTGCTTGGCAACGAAGAAGCCGCTTATGACGCTGTTCAAGGCGCATGGTTGGAGATTGCGCGCGGCCTACATGGTCTTCAGGATGAGCGCGCCTTTCCCGCCTGGGCTTACAGAATCGTCTCGCGGCGATGCGCGCGCGACGTCACAGCGGCCCGACTGAGGCGCAACCTTGCCAATGCAGTAGCAGCCGAACCGGAACCCTCGGCGATCCAGCCAGATGTCGATGCGCGCGACGAATCCGTTCGCCTGCACATTGCGATCCGATCCCTGCCGGCAGCGCAGAGAGCGACCGTGGCTTTGTATCATTTCGAAGAACTCAGCATTGCCGAGGTCGCTGTGGCCCTCGACGTTCCTGCGGGCACCGTCAAAACCCGCCTCATGCACGCACGCCGCGCCCTGCGCGCCGTGCTCGAAGGAGACCATCATGCGTGACATTGACCAGACCATCGACCAGGCGCTCGCCGCAGAGGAGCGCGATCTGTTGCGCAGGATCGGCGATGATCCGGGCCACATCGAACAGACCCTGTCGCTTCTCTCTGGCCGGACAGGGTGGGTCAGCGGCGTCATCATGGCAGTTCAGGCCTTGGCTTTCCTCGCCGCGATCTGGACGGGCTGGCAGTTTTTCACGGCCGAAGACGCCTTGAGCGCCGTTCGCTGGGGTTTGCCCTCGGCGGTCCTGTTTCTCATAGCTCTGATGCTCAAACTGGCGCTGTGGCCGGTCATGCATTTCAACCGTTTGCACCTGGCGATCAAACGCCTTGAGCTGTTGGTGGTGAATGAGCGCGGCGACGTGCTTTGAGCCTCCCTGAAAACACGCACTAGCTGCCCAAGCCAGTTCGTGCGGGTGCGACTCCGCCGAATTCGGACCTCTGGATTGAACCATTCACCAGCTCGCGGCCACCTAATGACTGTAGAAGGGGGCGCAGCACATGATGATCGAGGCCAACGAACTGACTTTCGCATATGGGGGGCGGCCCCCGGCTGTTAATGGACTCACCTTCTCGGTCGCGGAAGGCGAGGTTTTCGGCTTCCTCGGGCCGAGCGGCGCCGGAAAGAGCACCACTCAAAAGATTCTGATCCGCCTTCTGCGGAGATATCGCGGCGACGTCCGCATCATGACGCGCGCATTGAAGGATTGGGGCCCTGACTATTTCGAGCGCGTCGGCGTGTGTTTCGAAATGCCCAGCAATTATCGCAAACTGACGGCGATCGAAAACCTGCGCTTCTTTTCGTCCTTTTTCCGATCGCCGACCCTCGCCCCGGAGGAGGTTCTGGAGTGGGTGGGTTTGAGGCCCGACGCAAACAAGCGCGTGGAGCAGTTTTCCAAGGGCATGCAGACACGGCTGAACCTCGCCCGGTCGCTGATCAATCGGCCCGCCCTCCTCTTTCTCGACGAGCCGACTTCGGGCCTTGATCCTGTGAACGCGCGGATCGTTCGCGACCTGATCCGTCGTGAACGCGATCGGGGAACCACCGTCTTCCTGACCACCCACGACATGCACGTCGCCGACGAACTCTGCGACAATGTCGGCTTCCTGGTGGATGGCCGCCTCGCACGCGTTGGAGCGCCATCCGCACTGCGACTTGAACACAGCAATCGGCTTCTGGAGCTCCGCACCGAATTTGGCGGCGTCGTGTCGAGCGACCGTTTCTCGCTCGACGGTCTGGCGACGGATGCGCGCTTCCAGCAGTTGATCCGGGACCGGCGGATCGAGTCCATCCACTCGCTGGAACCCAGCCTCGAAGACATCTTCATTCAGACGACAGGGCAGAGGCTGTCATGAGGGGCTTTGCGCCGCTTGCCGGAAACGACATCCGTACGCTCTATCGCTCGGGCTATATCTGGGTGAGCCTCGCGGTGTTCGGTTTGATGCTGCTGATCGCGATGCAGGCGTCGCGCCTGGACTTCGCCGGCTACGAGAGCTTCATGGCCGCCATCATCCTGTTCGATGCGGTGCTGTCACCGCTCATGCTGGTGGGACTGATGGTCCTTCTTGAGCGCGGCGAGGGTGCCTTCGCGATGCTTTGGGTGAGCCCGTTGAGCCCGCGGGCCTATCTGGCCGCGCGCGTGGTGACGGTGGGCCTGCTCTCGCTGATGCAGACGCTCCTGCTCGTCCTGCTGGTCTACGATGCGCCCATGTGGCGGCTGGCACTGGCCGGAGGGCTGTTCAGCGCCGCCGGCCTTTCGGCCCTCTTCGGCTTCGTGGTCATCGCCTGGTTCGACGATCTGTACGCCTTTCTCCTCCCCATGATTGGCGCGATCATGGCGCTCAGCGCGCCGGGCTACGGCGTGTTGCTCGGGATCGATCCCTTGTGGTTTGTCTGGCACCCGACTGCCGGCCCCTTGGCTCTGATCGAGATCGCCTTCAACCTCGACGCCACGCAGAGCCTGGCCATGGCGATCGCATCGACGGCGGCGTGGCTCGCGGCGGCGGGAGTCCTCGCTTACGCCGCCATTGTGCGGATGCGTGCCCGGATCGGGGGCGTGTGATGACTTCGCCCCAGCTTGCCCGGCGCCGCGGCCTCGTCGCCACGTTGATCGCAGCCGATCTTCGCAGGGTAATCCGCGATCCGCTCATGGCAGGCATCATCACTGCCCCCCTGGCTGTCGCGCTGATTTTCCGGTTCGCCGTGCCGGGCGTCGCGACGTTGGAGGCGTCGCTCGCCGCATATCTGGGCCAGGACCTGGGCGCGGAGGTCGCCCGCGCCACGCCGATGCTGCTGATGAGCCTGCTGACAGCGATCGCTCCCGGTCTTGTCGGCGCTGTCTATGGCCTCCTTCTCGTTGGGGAACGTGACGAGCGCACGCTGCTGGCCTTGCGGGTCATGCCGGTGTCCTTTGCCCGCTATCTTGCGGCACGCCTGTTCACGCCGCTTGCTCTCTCGGTCGGCATGACGGTGGTCGCTTATCCGGTTGCGGGCCTGTCACCTCTCCCGATCGCGACGGTTGCGCTGATCGCGATGGTCAACGCGCTGAATGCCCCGGTCGTGGCACTCGCCATGGCGGCGTTCGCCAAGGACAAGATGGGCGCCTTGGCAGTCATGCGTGTGGCGAACAGCATTCTCGCACTGCCGGTTTTCGCCTATTTCGCGGTTCCTCCGATCCTCTATCTCGCCTGGCTGTCGCCGGCTTATTGGGAGATGAAGGCCCTATGGCTTGCGGCCGATGCGCAACCCCTCATCGCTACGCTCGGCGTGGCCGCAACCATGAGTGTCCTGATGCTATTATGGGTCTACGCCCGGTTCGAGCGCCGGGGGGAAAGCTAGACATTGATGACAAGACCGATTGAGCAGTCGGCCGTTCATTGACTTTTCACCCCTCCTCCGCCATGTTGCACCGCAGCGAGGCGTCATGCAGCGTGATCGGACCTTTAAGGCCCCGGCTCCGCCTCGGTTGTTTTGAGAGCTTCCCTTTTCACGCGGGTCGTTCAGACACCCGCCGCCGTGCGTGCGCCATCTGGGCTGCGCGCCCGGCCGCTCATTTGTGAGTCTATCCATGTCCTTTTCCGATCTCGGGCTGTCGCAGCCCGTTCTCCAGGCGCTTGCGCTGAAATCCTATGACAGCCCGACGCCGATCCAGCGCGATGCGATCCCGACCCTGTTGAAGGGCCGCGATCTGCTCGGCATCGCGCAGACCGGCACCGGCAAGACCGCCGCCTTCATGCTGCCGTCGATCGACCGCCTGGTCGCTTCCGGCCGCGGCCTGCGCCCGCACACCTGCCGCATGCTGGTGCTCGCCCCGACCCGCGAGCTGGCCGGGCAGATCGCCGACAGCGCCCGCGCTTACGGCCAGTTTGCCGGCATGAAGGTCGCAACCGTCTTCGGCGGCACCTCGATCAACATGAACCGGCGCGACGTGTCGCGCGGGGTCGACGTGCTCGTCGCCACGCCGGGCCGCCTGATCGACCTGGTCGAACAGCGCGCGCTTTCGCTCCGCGAAGTCGAGATCCTCGTCCTCGACGAGGCCGACCAGATGCTCGACCTGGGCTTCATCCACGCGCTCAAGAAGATCGTGACGATGCTGCCGGCCAGGCGCCAGACGCTCTTCTTCTCGGCGACCATGCCGCCGGCCATCCGCCAGCTGGCCGACAAGTTCCTGACCGATCCGGCCGAGGTGCGCGTCGCCCCGGCGGCGACCACGGCCGAGCGCGTCGACCAGTTTGTCAGCTTCTGCCGCCAGGACGAGAAGCAGGCTCTGCTCACCATCATGCTGCGCGTCGGCTTCGGCGATCGCGGCAATATGGACCGCGTGCTGATCTTCACGCGCACCAAGCATGGCGCCGACCGCGTGGTGAAACTGCTCGCGGGCAACGGCATCGCCGCCGCCGCGATCCACGGCAACAAAAGCCAGCCGCAACGCGAGAAGGCGCTCGCCGCCTTCCGCTCAGGCGACGTGCCGATCCTGGTCGCGACCGACATCGCCGCGCGCGGCATCGACGTCAGCGGCGTCAGCCACGTGATCAATTTCGAGCTGCCGAACGTGCCGGAGCAATATGTCCACCGCATCGGCCGCACCGCGCGTGCGGGCGCCGCGGGCGTCGCCGTCTCCTTCTGCGCCGAGGACGAGCGTCCTTATCTGAAGGACATCGAGAAGCTCACGCGCCAGAAGGTCGACGTCGCGCCGCTTCCCGCCAACTTCAATCAGGAAGCCAACCGCATCAAGGCGACCCGCAAGAATGTCGCCAGCGACACGTCGGGCGAAGAGCGCCGCTGGGAGCCCCGCCCCCGCCGCGGCGAAGTCGGCCGTCACGCCGGCGCGGTGAAGCCTGCCGGCCGTCCCCGCCAGCGCCAGCGCGCGCGGGGCTAAGGGCCGGCGGCTTCCGGCGCGGGGGCGAGGTTCAGCGCGGCGAAGGTCGCGACCTGATCCTCGCAGCGTGCCGCGACCAAAGCCCGCGCCAGCGCGTCGCGATCGAGCGAATTGCCGTTCGCGATCGGCCGCAGCCAGATGCGCTGCGGCTGCGCGCCCGGCATCCTGAGCCTGTAGGGCGCGTTGGCGGTTACCGCGAGCGTGGCGGGCCAGGCGACGACCGCGTCGCCCGCCGGCCAGGCCGCGCGATGCTCGCGCCCGCCCGCGTCCGCGACCACCATGGTGACGGCCTCGCTGCTGTTGGAGCGCCACAGCAGTGGCCGCTCCCCCGCCGGGAAACACAGATTTCCCGCCGCATAAGCCGCGAAGCTCCACACCGATGTCGGCATGCTCGGCGCAGCGCCCGCGACGTCGCCCGGGCCGCGCGTCCCGCCAATATCGATCCGTACCTGCGCAGCGCTTTGCCGTCCGGTGGGATAGGAACGGTTGGCGACGAACACGCCCTGCCCGCGGAACACCCGCGTCCCCTGCGGGGTCAGCAACGACACCATGTCGTTGGCACGCAGCGTGAAGCTCGCATTGTCGGGAAAGCGCCGTCCGGCGGGATAGCGGCTGCTCGACGGCCCGACCGAACGCAGCACCAGCACCTCCGCGACGGCGGACGTGGCCGTCATGCCGGCCATCAGCCCGATCGCGATACGCATAGCCATCTTCATCTCACGTCTCCCGCGGAACTTCCTCGCCGATCCGCGCTAGGCCGCCGATGATGAACGCCTCCAGCACAGCCTCGATCAATGCGACGAAGGCATCACACAGCGCGACGGGGCAGGCTTCCCCGGGAAGGGCGGGTCTCACGCCGCCTTCGGATATTTCGCCTCCATCCAGGCGAGCGCGTCGGCCGTCAGCTCTTCCAGCACAGCCTCATCAACATCCGCCAGCCTCTTGATATAGAGGCAGGACTTGCCGGTCCGGTGCTTACCCAGCTTCGCCAGCTGCGCTTCCTTCCCCTCATAGCCGGGCAGCAGATACAGCACCAATTCCTTGGCGCGCGGCGAGAAGCCGATGCGCAGGAATGTCTCCTCCCTCTTGCCGCACAAATAGCTGTAGCTGCCGAAGCCGACGATGCTCGGCCCCCACATCCTTGCCGGTTCGCCCGACAGGCGCGCCATCATCGCACAGACGCGCTCCGCATCGCCACGGCGGACGGGATCGGGGACGGCGGCGATGAAGTCCGCCACCGCCACCCCGGTCGGCTGGGTCTTGTTCTCGGCCATCGGCGCGGCTCCTAGCGGGCGGGCTTGCGGAAGCGGTACACGATCCGGTCGGTATGGCCACGGATGCTGGGCGTGAAGACGTTCACGGAACGGTCGTCCGCCGGATTGCGCAGCAATTGCGATTCCGCCTCCAGCACGAAGCCGGCCCGTTCGAAATCGGCGCGGATCGTTTCGGGCAGGATGCGGTGCGTCGCCTCCACCTCGGCGCGGGTCTCGCGGCCGGGATTGGCGACATGGTCGATCACCGCGACCGTGCCGCCGGGCCGCAATGTCCGGTAGATCGCCTGCGTCACACTGTTCGGATCGATCCGGGGCAGCCCGAACCGCGCGCTTTCCCAATAAGCATCGTGATAGACGAGGTGCATCATCACGAAATCATAGGAAGCCGGCGCGAAGGAGAGCGCGGTCGAGGGGCCGGAGATGAAGCTCGTATTGGCGTTGCGGCCCGCCATCGCGTCCAAGGCAGCGCGGATTTCCGGGTTGCGGCCGAAGCTTTCGGAATTCCAGCCGACCACCGAGCCCTGCGGCCCGACCGCCTGCGCCATCAGCTCGGCATAATAGCCGTTGCCGGTGAAGTAATCGAGCACACGGTCGCCGCGCTTCAGCCCCATGAAGGCCAGCACTTCGGCCGGGCGGCGCACCTCGTCGAGCGCACGATGCGCCTCCGTCCGGCCCGGCGCCGCGACGGCGGCGGCATAGTCCGCGCCCGGTTGCGCGGGTGCGGTCATGCAGGATGGCAGTGCCAGCAATATTGCGGCCGCGATCATCACAGGTCTGGGCATATCGGCTCTCCTTGGCTGAGGTCTTGGCCCACCCTCACTCTCATGCGTCTCTCGGATATTTGCGGTCCATCGCCTTCAGGTCGCCGGCGATCATCTCCTCCAGCACCGCCTCGTCAATGTCCGCCAGTTTCTTGATGTAGAGGCAGCATTTGGCCATCCGGTGCTTGCCGAGCCGTGCCAGCTGTTCGTCGCGTCTGTCGTAATCCGCCGTCAAATAGACGACCGTCTCGCGCCCGCGCGGGGCGAAGCCGAGGCGCGGCGCGCTCTCGTCGCGCTTGCCGCATTTGTAGGTGTAGGAGCCGAAGCCGATGATGCTCGGCCCCCACATATAGGCCTGCTCGCCGGACAGCCGCTCCATCATCGCGATCAGCTTGCCGGCATCGTCGCGCCGCGTCGCGTCCGGGACGGTGGCGAGAAAATCGGCAGGGGGAATGCCGGTCGGTTTGGTCTTGTTTCCGGCCATCCGAACCTCTTCCCTCAACCGGCCCGCCGCGCAGCCTACGCCTGTCGTCGCCCGAGGCAAGACCGGAAACTTGCCATTCGCGTCCGGGCAATCCACATCGGCCGCCATGCAGCGTATCTCTCTGGTCTCGGCCGCGTTCCTGGCCCTCGCCACCCCTTCGATTGCCGCCGCGCAGGATCAGCCGATTCTGAGCGCCGAGGCCGAATATGAGCGCGTCGCCGCGCAGGCGCGCCGTTACTTCGCCGCCGGCCGCTATCGCGACGCGATGATGATGACGCGCGACGCTTACGGCTTCATTTCCGGTGAGCTTGGCGCGCAGAGCATCCTGGCCTTGCGCGCGCTGAATGACATTGCGGTGATCCACCAATTGCAGGGCGAACTCGACACGGCTCTGCCGATCGCGCTGGAATCGGCCGGCGGGCTGGAGCGGGTGGCCGGGCCGGATCATGCCGAAACGCTGAATGCGCTCGCCAATCTGGCGCAGCTCCATGTCGAGCGTGGCGACACTGCCGCCGCCGAGCCGCTGATGCGCCGGGTGATCGAGGCGCGCGGCCGCACGCTCGGCGCGGGCGACGAGGCGACGCTCAATGCGCTGCTGGAATATGCCGTATTCCTGAAGCGGGCCGGCCGCCTGCGCGAGCTTGCGGGTCAGCTCGATCGCGGCGTCGCGACTGCCCGCGCCAGCCTTGGCGCCGACGCGCCGGTCACGCGCGATCTGATCTCCGCCGCGGCCGAAGCCAATGGGCGCGACGAACCCGACGACACAGACGGGTAGAGCTTTCAGCTGCGCTGAGGCGCCGCCGCTTTACTCCGGCTCCAGAGTCGATTCTCTCGGGCGCGAGGGCTGCTCGGCACGGGCGCGTTCTGCCGCAGCATCCTGCTCTGCCTGACGGCGAGCGGCTTCAGCCGCAGCAGCCCTCTCGGCTTCGCGCCGCTGCGCCGCCTCAGCCTCCTGCTGCTGACGCCGGGCTTCCCGCGCAGCCGCCTGCTCGGCCGCTCGCTGCTCGGCCTCCTGTGCCGCCTGACGCTGCCGCTCGGCTTCTTGTGCCGCCTGACGCTGCCGCTCGGCTTCTTGGGCCGCCTGACGCTGCCGCTCGGCTTCTTGGGCCGCCTGACGCTCCCGCTCGGCTTGTTGAGAGGCCTGACGCTGCCGCTCGGCTTCCGCCTGCTGGGCAGCGCGGCGTTGCGCCTCCTCCGCTTCCGCCTGACGCCGTGCCTGCGCGGCTTCCTCCGCGGCACGGACCTGGCGCGCATTGTCCGCAGCCTCGCGCTGCGCCTCTTCAACCGCCTGCATGCGGCGGCGCTCGTCCTGCCGCCGGCCCTCGGCTGCTTCGGCGGCCTGAGCCTCACGCTGGGCGCGCAAGAGCGCTTCCTGCTCGCGCTGCGCCCGGGCCAGGTCTTCCGCGGCCCGCCGGTCGCGTTCTTCCTCGCTGCGCAGCAACTCCTCGCGACTGATCGTCGCGCTGCTGTCGCGCGGCGGCGGCGGTTCGTCCGGCACGCGCGGCTGCCGCGAAACCCGGTCCGGAGCGGTCGGCCTGTATTCCGGCTCGGGCCGGACAGTGGGCGGGGTGGCCGGCTGGGAGGGCGTCACGGCACCCGGCGGGCGTGGCTGCGGCCGCTCGGGGCGCGGGTTGGTGACTGGCGGCGTCGGCCGGCCGTCGCGGGGCCGGTCCGGGCGATCCGGACGGGTAGCACCGTCATTGGGACGATTGGGCCGGTCCGGACGATCGGGACGGTTCGGGCCGCTGTCCGGGCGATTGGGCCGATCGTCGCGGTCGCGCGGGCGATCCGGCCGCCCGTCGCCATCGCGGTCCGGCCGGCGGACGCCGGGCGGCGGTGCGCCGGCCCCGCCGCTCTCACGCCAGCGGCGGAAGGCGTCGCGGGATTCCCGCCGGCGCTGGCGTTCCGCCTGCAGCCTGGCCCGCTGCGCCTCCGCCTCAATCCGCGTGCGATACAATTCCCACTCGCGATCCGCGCGCCAGCGCTGTTCCCAGGCATGGCGCTGCGCCGAAATCACGGCCTCGACCGCGACCCAGGCCTGCGCGGCGTTCCGGTCCCACCGGCTCTGCCGGGCGGCCAGCCGCACCGCCCGCCCGCGATATTGCAGCGGCTGGAAGCGCGGATTGGATCCCCAGCGATCGGCATCCACGAGGACATCGCCGTCGCGCGTGTAGACCACCGCGATTTCCTGGCCATCGAAGCCCGCCGCTTCGTCCGGCGTGCGGATGAAGAAGGGCCAGTCCTGCCCCGCATCGTAGAGATAGAGGACATAGCCATTGGCGCTGACTTCTTCGACGATCAGGACGTCGTCGACTTCCCAGGCGTAAAATTGCTGGCCTGCATGGTCGAAGCTGTAATCGGGGGGCGATTGCGCGATCGCGTCCAGCAGCGCGTCGGAACGGTCGAGCCAGGCATAGGCGTCGAGCGATACCGGCTTGGGCGCAAGCACCCCCGGCTGCCCGAGATCGTCCTGCACCGTCACGCACGCGGACAGGCCCATCGTGGCCGTCAGGCCAAGCGCCAGCACGCGAAGATTACGCCCTGCGATCATCAATGCACTCCCCACCCTGTCGAACCGCTATAATTCGTGACGGGCGGTGAACGAAGGCTGACGCGCAATCAGAGCGGCAGCGGCAATTCGCGCTGCTCGGGATCGAAACGGTGCCAGCCCGAGGGGCCGAGCTTCTCCAGCGGCCGGAAGCGCGCCTTGTAGGCCATGCGCCGCGAATCCTCGACCCAATAGCCCAGATAGACATAGGGCAGCCCCGCCCGCCCGGCGCGGACGATGTGATCCATGATGATGTAGGTGCCGAGTCCCGGCCGGTCGGAATCGGGATCGAAGAAGCTGTAGATCATCGACAGCCCGTCCGCCTGCTGATCGGTCAGGCAGGCGCCGACCAGCTTGCCGGGCCGGCCGTCCACCGATGGCTCGCGATATTCGACGATGAAGGTGCGGACCGGGCTCTGTTCGACCATGTCGGCGAAATCGCTCTCGTCCATGTCGACCATGCCGCCGGTCGGGTGGCGCGCGGCGAGATAGCGGCGCAGCAGGCGATATTGCTCGCTGGTCGCCCATGGCTTGCAGGCACTGACCTCAAGATCGGCATTGCGCTTCAGCGTGCGGCGCTGGCTGGTGCTCGCCTGAAATTCCGCCGCGACCACGCGCACCGAAACGCAGGCGGCGCAATTCAGGCAGCTGGGCCGGTAAGCGACATTCTGGCTGCGCCGGAAGCCGATCCGGCCGAGCGCATCGTTCAGCTCGTCGGCATGGCCGCCATTCAGCTCGGTGAAGACCTTCCGCTCCGTCTTGCCCGGCAGGTACGGACAAGGTGACGGCGTCGTCACGAAGAAGCGCGGAAAGCGAAATGGTGCGCTCAAACCCCAATGCCCCGGAAAATTGCTGCCGACCCAAGCCTTCTTATGCGGCGGTGCTGGCCACATGAAAAGCGGTTGACGCCCGCTTATCCCCAACAGGAAGCGGCCGTACCGCTTCGGGACGGAGGCTCAGGCAATCTCTACCGGCTCGACCTTCAACCCCTCGGCGCGAATGTCGGCGACCAGTTTGTCCAGCTGCCCCACGTCGCGCGCCTCGCACTCGATCTCGATGAACGCATCCTTCGCGGGCAATTTCGTGAAGACACGCTGATGGTTGATTTCGATGATGTTGACCCGGTTCTTCTCGAACATCCGGACAACCCCGAACATCGCGCCGGGCCGGTCGTGTATCTGGATGCGCAGCCGGGTCATCCGCCCCTGCCGGGCGAGGTCGCGCAGCAGGACGGTGGCGAGCAGGCGCGTGTCGATATTGCCGCCGGTGACGACGACTCCGCATTTGCGCCCGCGAAAGCGCTCCGGGTCTGCGAGCAGCGCTGCTAGCCCGGCCCCGCCGGCACCTTCCGCCACGGTGCGTTCCAGCTGGATCAGCAGGGCGACCGCCGTCTCCAGGTCGCGCTCCGACACCAGCATGATCTCGTCGACCAGGGCGTCGACGATCTCGCCGGTAATCTTGCCGGGCCGTTTGACCGCAATCCCTTCGGCGATCGTGTCGCCCAGGCAGGGCAAGGCCTTGCCCTCGATCTTCGCATACATGGACGGGAAGAGCTCGGCCTGGACGCCGATCACTTCGATGTCCGGCCGGATCGCCTTCGCCGCGATCGCCACCCCGGCGATCAGCCCGCCGCCGCCGATCGGCACGACCAGCACGTCGAGATCGGGCACCTCCTCCAGCATCTCGATCCCGACCGTGCCCGCCCCCGCGACGATCATCTCATTGTCGAATGGCGGCACGAAGGTCAGGCCGCGTTCCTCCCGGAGCTTCACTGCGTGTGCGAAGGCCTCGTCGAACGTCTCCCCTTCCAGCACGATTTCCGCGCCATGCCGTTCGGTCTGCGAGACTTTCACGGAGGGCGTCGGCGCCGGCATGACGATGGTGGCGGGTACGCCGAGCCGGCGGGCGTGATAAGCGAGCGCCTGCGCGTGATTGCCGGCCGATGCCGCGATCACGCCCCTCGCCCGCTGCTCCTCGCCCATCAGCAACAGCCGGTTGAGCGCGCCGCGTTCCTTGTAGGCGCCGGTGAATTGCAGATTCTCGAGCTTCACATAGACGGTCGCGCCGGTCCGCTCGGACAGGGTCTCGCTGAGCAGCATGGGGGTACGGACGACCTGCCCCCTGATCCGCTCTGCAGCGGCCTGAATGTCAGCGAGCGTGACGGGAAGCGCGGATACCGTAGCGGCGGGACTGGCCATGGACGGCGGTCCTAGCCCCATCTGGAATGCGGCGCAAATAAGGCTTACGCACCACCCATGATCCGCTTCCTGTTCGGCCTCCTCGGCCTGATCGCGCTCGCCGCGCCCGCCTCCGCCCAGACCGTCATCACGAACGTGAACGGCTATACGATCGGTAACGACGGCTCGCTGATCCGCTTCCGCGGCCTCGTGATCGGCGGCGACGGCAAGATCATGAGCATCCACCAGGAGGAGCCGAACCCGGCCTATCGCGTCGAGCGGACGATCGACATGGGCGGGCGCACGATGCTGCCCGGCCTGATCGACGCGCACGGCCATGTCATGGGGCTGGGCGTCGCTGCGCTGCAACTCGATCTCAGCGACACGAACAGCCTTGCCGAGGCCCAGGCGCGGATTCGCGACTATGCCGCCGCCAATCCCGGCCTGCCCTGGATCATCGGCCGCGGCTGGAATCAGGAAAGGTGGAATCTCGGCCGCTTCCCGACCGCTGCCGACCTCGACTCCGTGGTCGGCGACCGGCCCGTCTGGCTCAGCCGCGTCGACGGCCATGCCGGCTGGGCGAACGGCGCCGCGATGCGCGCCGCCAACATTACGAACGACACGCAATCGCCGGGCGGCGGCCGGATCGAGCGCGACGCAAGTGGCCGCCCGACCGGCATTTTCGTTGATGCCGCGGAAGGGCTGATCGACCGCCACGTGCCGCCGCCGACGCAAGCGTTTCTCGACCGGGCGCTCGCCGAAAGCCAGCGCCTCCTCTTCTCGGTCGGCATCACCACCGCTGCCGACATGGGCACGACGATGACGGACTATCAGGCGATGATCCGCGCTATCGCCGCCGGAGAATCGCGGCTTCGCATCCTGTCTTACCTGAGCAGCTCCGATCCGCGCTGGACGGACGCCCTGCGCCGGCCGACCGAATGGACGCCGGAGGACCGGCTGCGGATCGTCGGCATCAAGGTCTATTCGGACGGCGCGCTCGGCTCGCGCGGGGCATGGCTGAAGGAGGATTATCTCGACGCCCATGGCAATCACGGCCTCGGCTTCCTGACCGACGCACAGATCAGGCAACAGATGGAAGCCGCCGCCGCCAACGGCCTGCAGGTCGCCGTGCACGCCATTGGCGACGCCGCGAACGCGCAATTGCTGTCGGCGATCGAGGATCTGGCGCGGCGCTTTCCGGGCGACAGGCGCTGGCGCGTCGAACATGCCCAGATCGTCGATCCGGCCGATCTCGCCCGCTTCGGACGCAATGGCATCATCGCCTCGATGCAGCCGGTCCACCAGACCAGCGACATGCATATGGCCGAAGCGCGCATGGGCCTGCCGCGGCTGCAGGGCGCCTATGCCTGGCGCGGCATGCTCGACAATGGCGCGCGCCTGGCCTTCGGCAGCGATTTCCCGGTGGAAAGCCCCAACCCCTTTCACGGCCTCGCCGCCGCGATCAGCCGCGAGGACGCGCAGGGGCGCCCGCCCGGCGGCTGGCTCCCCACCCAGCGCGTGACCATCGTCGAAGCGCTCGACGCCTTCACCCGTACCGCCGCTTATGCCGGCTTCGCGGAAGGCCGGATCGGCCAGCTCCTCCCCGGCCGCCACGCCGATTTCATCATCATCGACCGCGACGTGATGACCGAACCCGACCAGCGCCGCATCCGCGACACGCAGGTGCTGGAGACCTGGGTGGGTGGCGCGAAGGTCTGGGAGCGCAGCGCGGGCCGCTGATCCGATCCGGCTTGACAATCCGCTTGATTGATCGTTCAACTCGCGGCTTCAATCGGGGGACTGATCATGCCTGACGTCAATTACCTCGCCGTCGCACTCGCGGCGCTTTCGGCCTTTGTGCTCGGCGGCCTGTGGTATTCGCCGATGCTGTTCGCGAACAAATGGATGGCGCTCAGCGGCCAGAGCGAGGAGAAGCTCAAGAGCGGCAATGCCGGCGTGATCTTCGGCGGGGCATTCGTGTGCGCGCTGATTGCCGCATTCATGCTCGCCTTGCTGTTCGAAGGGCGCGTCAGCGAAGTGCAGGACGCGGCCAGTGCCGGCTTCGGCATCGGCCTCGCCATTGTCGCGGCGAGCCTGGGCCTCAACTATTTCTTCGAACGCCGCCCCCTCGGCCTGTGGCTGATCAACGGCGGCTATTTCGTCCTGCAATTCACCATCATGGGCGCGATCATCGGGGCGATGGGTTAGGCGGCGCGCTTCTGGACGGTCAGCTCGAGTCCTAGCGCGTCCAGCACGCCGACCAAAGTCTCCAGCGTCGGGTTCCCATTCACCGAAAGCGCATTGTACAGCGCTTGGCGGCCCACGCCCGCCTTGCGCGCAACCTCGCTCATGCCCTTGGACCGCGCGACATCGCCGATGGCGCGGGCGATTTCCTGTGGCGATCCGTCCTCCATCCAGATTTTCAGATAATCGAGGATGTCGTCCTCGGACGACAGATAGTCGGCGGGATCAAAGGGGGTCGTCTTCGTTCCCAACACCAAGCTCCTTCGCCAATGCCTTCGCGCGGGCGATGTCGCCCGCCTGACTGTCCTTATCGCCGCCCGCCAGCAGCAGGATGACGGTATCACCCCGCTGCGCGAAATAGACGCGATAACCGGGGCCGAAGAACATGCGCAACTCGTGCACGCCTGCGCCCACCGGCTGGCAATCGCCGAACTGCCCATCCGACAACCGCCGCAGCCGCTTCAGGATGCGCAGCCGCCCCTGGCGATCGCGCAGCTTCTTCAGCCAGCGGACGAAATCGTCGGATTGCTCCAGCGAAAAGCCTTGTCCTTTATAGAGGACATCTTTGTCCGGGTCAATATTGTCAGCCATGGCGGTATCTTAGCTGCCTCTGGAGCCAGTCGTTACCGCCGTCATACAGCCATATTGAATCGCGCGCATTTGGGCCTCGTTCAACCAGGGCCAACCAGTTCACCCCCCGCGCGCGCGCCGTCCCATCCTGATCGCCTGCTGCTTGCCGAACCGCGTCTTGCGCGTGCCCGGCTTGCCCTCGTTCGAGTGCCCGACGATCGGCGCGCGTTTCTGGTGGTCGGGGAGGCCGAGTTCGTCATCCTCCAGCTTCCGGATTTCGTCGCGCAGGCGGGCGGCTTCCTCGAACTCCAGGTCTGCCGCGGCCTTGCGCATCCGGCCTTCGAGTTCCTCGATGTAGGCGCGCAGGTTGTGGCCGACGAGGTGGGGCGTGTCCGCATCGCCAGTATCGACCATCACGCTGTCGCGGTTGCTGACGTCCTTCAGGATGTCCGAAATGTCGCGCTTGATCGTCTGCGGGGTGATGCCGTGTTCGAGATTATACGCTTCCTGCTTTTCGCGGCGGCGGTTGGTCTCGTTCAGCGCGCGCTCCATGCTGCCGGTGATGCGGTCGGCATAGAGGATGACCTTGCCCTCGACGTTGCGGGCGGCGCGGCCGATCGTCTGGATCAATGACGTTTCGGAGCGAAGAAAGCCTTCCTTGTCCGCATCGAGGATCGCGACCAAGCCGCATTCGGGAATGTCGAGGCCCTCGCGCAGCAGGTTGATGCCGACCAGCACGTCGTAGACGCCGAGCCTGAGGTCGCGGATCAGCTCGATCCGCTCCAGCGTTTCGACGTCGCTATGCATATAGCGGACCTTCAGCCCCGCCTCGTGCAGATATTCGGTGAGATCCTCGGCCATCCGCTTGGTCAGCGTTGTGACCAAAGTGCGATAGCCCTTGGCCGCCGTCGCCTTCGCTTCGACGATCAGATCCTGGACTTGCTCCTCGACCGGCTTGATCTCGACCGGCGGGTCGATCAGGCCGGTCGGGCGGATCACCTGCTCGGCGAAGACGCCTTCGGTCTGCTCCAGCTCCCAGCCGCCCGGCGTCGCCGACACCGCCACCGTCTGCGGCCGCATCGCGTCCCATTCGTTGAAGCGCAACGGCCGGTTGTCGATGCAGCTCGGCAGCCGGAAGCCATATTCCGCCAGCGTGATCTTCCGGCGATGGTCGCCCCGCGCCATCGCGCCGATCTGCGGCACCGTCTGGTGGCTCTCGTCGAGAAACAGCAAGGCGTTGTCGGGGAGATATTCGAACAGTGTCGGCGGCGGCTCGCCCGGCAGCCGACCGGTCAGGAAGCGGCTGTAATTCTCGATCCCCGCGCAGCTGCCGGTCGCCGCGATCATCTCCAGGTCGAAATTGGTGCGCTGCTCCAGCCGCTGGTGCTCCAGCAATTTCCCTTCCGCCTCCAGCTCCTTCAGCCGCTCCTGCAATTCGAAGCGGATCGCCTCCATCGCCTGCTTCATCGTCGGCCCGGGCGTGACATAGTGCGAATTGGCGAAGATGCGGACATGCTCCAGGCTTGCCGCCTTCTTGCCGGTCAGCGGGTCGAACTCGACGATCTCCTCGATCTCGTCGCCGAAGAAGGCGATCCGCCAGGCGCTGTCCTCATAGTGTGACGGGAAAATCTCCAGGCTGTCCCCGCGCACCCGGAAATTGCCGCGTGCGAAGCCCTGATCGTTGCGCTTATATTGCAGCGCGACCAGCTTGCGGATGATCTCGCGCTGGTCGACCGTCTGGCCCTTCTTCAGGTCGAAGATCATCGCGGAATAGGTCTCGACCGAGCCGATGCCGTAGATGCACGAGACGGACGCGACGATGATCACATCGTCCCGCTCCAGCAGCGACCGGGTCGCCGAGTGGCGCATCCTGTCGATCGCCTCGTTCACCGAGCTTTCCTTCTCGATGTAGGTGTCGGAGCGCGGGACGTAGGCCTCCGGCTGGTAATAATCGTAATAGCTGACGAAGAACTCGACCGCATTTTCCGGGAAGAAGCTCTTGAACTCGCCGTAGAGCTGCGCGGCCAGGATTTTGTTCGGCGCGAGGATCAGGGCCGGCCGCTGCAAAGTCTCGATCACCTGCGCGGCGGTGTAGGTCTTGCCCGAGCCGGTGACGCCGAGCAGGACCTGCGTCTTCTCGCCCGCCTGAATCTGCTCGACCAGTTCGGCGATCGCGGTCGGCTGATCGCCCGCTGGCGAATAGTCGCTGACCAACTTGAACTTGCGCCCACCTTCCGACTTTTCCGGCCGCTGCGGACGGTGCGGAATGAAGCTCTGGCCGGTTTCCGGCTCCTCGAGACTCGTGCGGATCTGGATGGCCATGTTCTCCATATGGTCATTCCGGCGCGCGCGCGCTAGCTTGGCGAAAACAACAGGGAGAGGCAGGATGAAGTGGGCATATTTGTGCGCGATACCGCTCGTGGCGCTGGCCGCGTGCGGCGGCGGCGAAGCTGAGAATAAGGCGAAGGGCAAGGCAGAGCGGTTGCAGCCGGGCCAGTATGAAGTCACCGCCGAAGTCACCAACTTCAAGGCGGCCGACAAGGGCATTCCCAAGATCAATACGAAGCAGGGCGACAGCACGACCCGCAGCGTCTGCGTGCCCGAAGGCGGGACGCCGCCGGCGGAGTTGTTTACCGACGAAGCCTTTACCTGCCGTGGCAGCAGCGATGTCTTCGTGCGCAACGGATCGATCAACGGCAGCATCGACTGCACCGGGACCGGCCTTTCCGGACAAGTCGCTTATTCCATCACCGGCCGGTTCACCGAGGATTCCTTCGAGGCTGAGCGGGAACTCAAGACGCGCCTGACGACCGACGGGGATGTCGAGATCGCATCGACCCTTCGCGGCCGCCGCACCGGCGAATGCAGCGCCGCACCGGCGATTCCGGCAGCGGAGAACAAGGCGAAATGATCGGCTACGTCACGCTCGGCACCAACGACATCGATCGGGCCAGGGGCTTTTACGACGATCTGCTCGGCACCCTCGGTGCCAAGCGGATCATGGAATTTCCGCAGAACGGTTTCACCATGTGGGGCACCGGCTGGGACAAGCCCGGCATCGCGGTGACCAAGCCGTATGACGGCGCGCCGCACGACAAGGGCAACGGTCATATGACCGCGATCCCGGTGGAAACCCGCGATCAGGTCGATGCCCTGCACGCGAAAGCGCTCGCACTCGGCGGCAGCGACGAAGGCGCGCCCGGGCTGCGCGGCGAGGAAGGCCCGCAAGCCTTCTACGGCGCCTATTTCCGCGACCTGGACGGAAACAAGCTCTGCGCCTTCAGGATCGGGCCGGCCTGACCGGCGCCTGCGATTATTCGGTGAGCGTGAATCCCGGCGGGGCGCGATTCTCGCGATGCTCGTCATGGTACATGTCCATGAGCAGAATCGTCTGGCCGGGGGCGGCGCTGCCGCAATCCAGCGGATAGCCGTCGACGATCGATCCGAAGGCGCCGACGCCCATATTCGCACGCTGGCCGACGCGCGGGGCATTGCCGTCACTGCAACGCAAGCGCGCGATATAGGCCCGCTCGCCATCCGGCCCGCCGACGCGCACCGGATTTTCGCGCGAACCGAGGGGATGGGCGTCGGCGGCCGCAATCGCTTCGGCGAGGTCGTCCTGATCGGGCGCGAGGCCCATTTCGGCCATCATGCTTTGCGGGGTACCGGTGCGCTGGCCGATCGGGGGCGTCGTGGCGGGCTGTGCCGCGAGCAAGGCGGCGAGAAGGATTGTTTGCATCGCAGCGGCTTAGCCGCGTTCGGCTGACGGCACCATGACTCGTTAGAGCCCTTCGCTGATCCCTCCATAGACGCCGTTCCAGTAGAGCAAGGGCGAGACGTCGTCGCGCACCCGCACATCCTCGATGACGCCGATGAAGATGCTGTGCGTGCCGAACTGGTGGCAATCGATCCGGCGGCACAGCACCGAAGCCTGCGCGTCGAGCAGCCGCGGTGGCTCGTCCGCGCCCAGTTCCCAGCCGTCGACGAAGCGCAATTTCTCCATCTTGCGATCGGCGAACATGCTGGCGATCTCCTCCTGATCGCGGTGGAGGATATTCACCCGGAATGCCTCCATGTCGGACATCGAGGCATGGACCGAAGCGGCCCGGTTGATGCAGACGAGCAGGCTCGGCGGGTCCATCGACAAGGACGAAACGGCGGTCGCGGTGACGCCCATCGGCCGCCCGTCTACCGTCAGGCTGATCACGTTCACCGTCGAAGCGACGCGCCGCATCGCCAGCCGGAAATCTCCGATCAGCTGGTCCTCGTCGCTCATGCCGCGCTCCGCATCTTGTAGCCCGCGAGGATCTCCGCGACCCAGCGCCCGGCGGTCAGCGCGGACAGATCGGACGGATCGAGGCTGGGATCGAATTCGGTGAGATCGACCAGCCGCACCTTGGGTTCGGCGGCCAGCAGGCGCGCGGCTGTGAAGAAATCGGTCACGTGCATGCCGCCCGGCCGCGCGCCCGGTGCGCCGGGAAACTGCCCCCGGTCGATCACGTCAATGTCGAAATCGACGATGATCCGCTCGCAATGGTCGAGCTGGCCGAGCGCGGTCTCGATCAGGCGCGCGATGCCGCGCGTGCGGACGTCGGCGGCGGTGTAGACCGTCCCTCCCGCTTCCAGCACGTCCAGGTGCATCTTCACCGTGTTGGCGAACGGCGCGAGGCCGATCTGGACGAGGTTGCTGCCGTCGAGTCCATCCTCCAGCAGGCAGCGCACGGGATTGCCGTTCAGCGGGCCATCGTTGGTGTCGCGCATGTCGAAATGCGCATCGAGCGTGATCAGCCCGACCTGGGCCAGCGGCACGCCCAGCCCGTGCGCGGCCGGGCGCGTCACTGCATTGTTGCCGCCGATCAGCAGGGTCAGGCCATGCGTCGCCGCCGCTCCGCCCACCGCGTCGCGGATCGGCGCAAAGCCGTCGGCGGGCGACAGGCCGGTCACCGGCACATCGCCCAGATCCGCGACCGGCGCGGTCAGCACCTCGCGCGTCTCGACATCGTAGCTGCTGATCCGCTTCAGCGCCTTGCGAACAGCCTCAGGCGCGAGATCGCAGCGGCCGGGCGTCACCGATCCCGCCTCCATCGGCGCGCCCAGCAATGCCACCTCACCGGGGCCGCCGGGCACGAGCAGATCGGCGATGCTGGGCCATTCGGCGCTCATGGCTTGGCGCTTAAGGGGTCGCCGTGCGAAAGGCGAGAGCATGTGGGATTTGATGCTCGTAGATTGCCATGTGGCGACGATGGACGCTGCCGTCGCGGCCCCGTTCGGCGCGATCGAAAATGCCGCGATCGGCATCGCCGACGGCAAGGTGGTGCGCGTCGGCAAGCGCTCCGAACTGGCCGGGAATCGCGCCGCGAAAGTCGAGGCGCTGGGCGGCGCCTGGGTGACGCCCGGGCTGATCGATTGCCACACGCACCTCGTCTTCGGCGGCAACCGCGCGCACGAATTCGAAATGCGGCTGGAAGGTGCGACCTATGAGGAGATCGCCAAGGCCGGCGGGGGCATCGTCTCGACGGTCGGCGCAACCCGCAGCGCCAGCGCCGAGGAGATTGCCGAACAGGCCTGGCCTCGCCTCAAGGCACTGATGCGCGGCGGCGTGACGACGATCGAGATCAAGTCGGGCTATGGCCTCGATCTCGAGAGCGAACTTAAGCTCCTCCGCGCAGCGCGACTGCTGGCCGAGAGCGAACGGGTTCGGGTCTGCCCGACCCTCCTGGCCCTTCACGCGCTGCCGCCCGACTTCAAGGAACGCCGCGCCGAATTCGTCGCGATGGCGACCGATGAACTGATCCCGGCCGCGAAGGCGGAAGGTCTGGCCGAAGCGGTCGACGCCTTTTGCGAGGGTATCGGCTTCACCCCCGACGAGGTCCGCGCCTTGTTCGAGGCCGCGGTGAAGGCGGGCCTGCGCGTGAAGCTGCACGCCGAGCAGCTGAGCAACCTCAACGGCGCGGCGCTCGCGGCGGAATATGGTGCGCTCTCCGCCGACCATCTCGAACATCTCGACGAGGCCGGCGCGGCGGCGATGGCGCGCGCTGGAATGGTCGGCGTGCTCCTCCCCGGCGCCTTCTACGCGCTGAAGGAAACGCACAAGCCGCCGGTCGACATGCTCCGCCGCCACGGCGTGCCGATGGCGGTTGCGACCGATTGCAATCCCGGCACCTCGCCCGTCCTGTCGGCGACGCTGATGCTCAGCATGGCCTGCACCCTGTTCGGCCTGACGCCCGAGGAAGCGCTCGCCGGCATGACCCGCAACGCGGCGAAAGCGCTCGGTCGCGAGGCGGAGCTCGGCACGATCGCTTCGGGCAAGGCTGCGGACCTGTGCGTCTGGCGCATCGGCCGTCCGGCCGAACTCGCTTACTGGATCGGTCACCCCGGCCCCGAGCGGCGCTATCTCGCAGGGGTTGAGGCCTAGGACAGGCTGTGTAGGGAGCGGCCATGCAAAACAGACGTGACAACAGCCGCATCATCCGCGCGCGCACCGGCACTGAGATCAAGGCCAAGTCCTGGCTCACCGAAGCCGCCGTGCGGATGCTCCAGAACAATCTCGATCCGGCCGTGGCGGAAGCGCCCGAGGAGCTGGTCGTCTATGGCGGCATCGGCCGCGCCGCGCGCGACTGGGTGAGCTTCGACACGATCGTCGAGACGCTGGAGCGGCTGGAGGGCGACCAGACCCTGCTGGTGCAATCGGGCAAGCCGGTCGGCGTCTTCCCCACCCATCCGGACGCGCCGCGCGTGCTGATCGCGAACTCGAACCTCGTGCCGAAATGGGCGAATTGGGAGCATTTCCACGAGCTCGATCGCAAGGGCCTGATGATGTACGGTCAGATGACGGCCGGATCGTGGATCTACATCGGCACGCAGGGCATCGTGCAGGGCACGTACGAAACCTTCGTCGAGATGGGCCGGCAGCATTATAACGGCGACCTCACCGGCAAGTGGATATTGACCGCGGGACTCGGCGGGATGGGCGGGGCGCAGCCGCTCGCGGCGGTGATGGCCGGCGCGCATTGCCTCGCAATCGAATGCCAGCAGAGCCGGATCGAGAAGCGCCTCGAAACCCGTTATCTCGACCGCCAGGCAGCGACTCTGGACGAAGCGCTGGAGATCATCCGCACCGCCAGCGTGCCCACCTCCGTCGGCCTGCTCGGCAATGCCGCCGAAATCCTGCCGCAAATGGTCGAACGCGGCATCCGCCCCGACGCCGTCACCGATCAGACCAGCGCCCACGATCCGGTCAACGGCTATCTGCCGATCGGCTGGACGGTCGAGCAATGGATCGCCGAGCGCGAGGCCGATCCGCGCCGCGTCGAGCGCGAAGCGCGCGCCTCCATGGCCGTGCACGTACAGGCGATGCTGGCCTATCGTCACATGGGCGTGCCGACCTTCGATTACGGCAACAACATCCGCCAGGAAGCCTATGACCATGGCGTGATCGACGCGTTCGATTTCCCCGGCTTCGTCCCCGCTTACGTCCGCCCGCTCTTCTGCCGCGGCATCGGCCCGTTCCGCTGGTGCGCGCTGTCCGGCGATCCGGAGGATATCTACAAGACCGACGCCAAGGTGAAGGAGATGATCCCCGACGATCCGCACCTCCACCGCTGGCTCGACATGGCGCGTGAGCGGATCGCCTTTCAGGGCCTGCCGGCGCGCATCTGCTGGGTCGGCCTGGGCCAGCGCCATCGGCTCGGTCTCGCCTTCAACGAAATGGTCCGCAACGGCGAATTGAAGGCGCCGGTCGTGATCGGCCGCGACCATCTCGACAGCGGCTCGGTCGCCTCGCCCAATCGCGAAACGGAGGCGATGCGCGACGGCTCGGATGCGGTCTCCGACTGGCCCCTGCTTAACGCCTTGCTCAACACCGCCGGCGGCGCGACCTGGGTGTCGCTCCATCATGGCGGCGGCGTCGGCATGGGCTATTCGCAGCATTCCGGCGTGGTGATCGTCGCCGACGGCACGGACGAAGCGGCGCGGCGGCTGGAAAGGGTGCTGTGGAACGACCCGGGTACCGGCGTCATGCGCCACGCCGATGCGGGCTACGACATCGCCATCGACTGCGCGCGCGAACAGGGCCTCGATCTGCCGATGGTGGGGAAATGATTCTCCAGCCCGGCAGCGTCACGCTCAGCGATCTTCGCGCTCTCTGGTCCGGCGAGGGTGCGTCACTGTCGCCCGATGCCTGGACCGCGATCGACACCTCCGCCGCCGCGGTCGGGCGGATCGTGGAGAGCGGGCGCACCGTCTACGGCATCAACACCGGCTTCGGCCTGCTCGCCAGCACCCGCATCCCGCGCGAGCGGCTGGCGGAATTGCAGCGCAACCTCATCCTCTCGCACGCCGCAGGGCTGGGCGAACCACTGAAGCCGCAGGTCGTCCGCCTCATCATTGCGCTGAAGGTGATCGGCCTCGGCCGCGGGATGAGCGGGATCAGCCGCGCGGTGGTCGAACGACTGCTGGCGATGCTGGAGGCCGATGCGCTGCCGGTCATCCCCGCGCAGGGATCGGTCGGCGCGTCCGGCGATCTTGCTCCGCTGGCGCACCTCAGTGCCGCGATGCTCGGCGAGGGCCATGTCACGCTGAAGGGCGAATTGCTGCACGCCGCCGACGCGCTGCAGCGGCTCGGCCTCGAACCGATCCAGCTCGGCCCGAAGGAAGGCCTCGCGCTGATCAACGGCACGCAGGTTTCGACCGCGATCGCCCTCGACACCTTGTTCGCCGCCGAGCGCGTCTTCGGCGCGGCTTTGGTCGCCGGGGCGATGTCTGTCGATGCGCTGAAAGGCACCGACGTCGCCTTCGATCCGCGCATTCACGCGGCGCGCGGCCAGCCCGGCCAGATCGCCGTCGCTGCGGCCCTGCGCGGCCTGCTTGCCGGCAGTCAGATCCGCGACTCCCATTCCGACTGCGAACGGGTGCAGGACCCCTACGCCTTCCGCTGCCAGCCGCAGGTAATGGGCGCCGCCTACGATCTCCTTCGGCAGGTCTCAGGCACGCTGACGATCGAGGCCAATGCGGTCACCGACAATCCGATCATCTTCGGCGAGGAAGGCATTTCCGGCGGCAATTTTCATGCCGAGCCGGTTGCTTTCGCGGCGGACATCCTGACCATCGCGCTCTGCGAAATCGCCAGCATTTCGGAGCGGCGCACCGCCATATTGGTCGATCCGAAGCTGAGCGGCCTGCCGCCCTTCCTAACCCCGGACAGCGGCGTGAATTCCGGCTTCATGATCGCGCAGGTCACCGCCGCGGCCCTGGTCTCGGAAAACAAGACACAGGCCTGGCCCGCAAGCGTGGACACGGTGCCGACGTCGGCCGGACAGGAAGACCATGTCTCGATGGCCACCCATGCCGGCACCAAGGCGCGACGCGTCGCGGGCAATGCCGCCGGCGTGATCGGCGTGGAATTGCTCGCCGCCGCGCAGGGCGTGGATTTCCACAAGCCGCTAACCACCTCCGCGCCGCTTGCTCGCGCGCTCGCGACGGTCCGCGCGCAAGTGCCGTTCTACGAGAGCGACCGTTACATGGCGAACGATATGGCCTGGGCGCAGGCAGCGGTGCTGGACGGTGCGTTCGAAGGGCTGGCGGAATTCAGCCTGCCAGGCTGAAGGCGATCGCGCGGCGGGTTATGTCCACGCCGTCCAGCCGCACCTGTAAAGTGTCGCCTGCCGTCGCGCGTTCGGCCGCGACCCGCGCCAGGACGGCGAGGTCGGTGAGTTGGATACGCGCGCCGCGCTCGTCGGTGTCGGTCACGATCGCGGTGAAGGTCTCGCCGACCTGATTTTGCAGCATCACCGCTTCGGCCAAATCGACCACCGCCCGGTCGATCCGCCCGCCCAGTGCATCGGCCCGCGCCATCACCTTGGGCAGCCGCTCGAAAGCGTCTGCGTTTGGCACCGGCTTGCCATTGGCGACCGCCAGCGCCGCCTCGACGACATAGCGATCCGCCAGCCGCCGCAACGGTGCGGTCGCATGCGCGTAGGTGGCCGCGACGGCGGCGTGCCAGGGCTTTTCGTTGGCATCGAACGGCGCGTAGCTCGCGCCCGGACTGCCCCGCCGCACGGCGAGCATGAAGGCGGCATCGGCGGGCTTGGCTGGATCCAGCCGCCGCTCGAAATTATCCAGCGGCGTGCGGCGCGGCCAGTTCAGACCCAGCGCCTGCGCGCTGTGCCGCAAGCGCCGGATCGCACGCGGATCTGGCTCCGCCATCACCCGGAACAGACCGGTGCGATGTTCGAGCAGCAACTTGCCGACTGCCAGATTCGCGGCCAGCGACAAGGCCGCATTGTCATCTTCAGCCTTCGTGCGCGGGCGGAAAGCGAGCGCATATCCCCCCGCCCCGTCACGCGTGACTTCCTGCTCCGGTGGATCGACCCGCGCCGCGCCCCGCGCCGCCTCCGCAGCCTGTACCCGTCGCGCGAGTTCGCTGAAGCCTTCCGGCAGATCGGCCTCGGTCGCACTCTCATAGGCCAGCTTCGCGCGGTTACGGATCAGGCCCCGCTCCACGCCGTCGATCGCGGCATTCCCGTCACCGCCGATCCGCACCGTGAAGATCACTGCCGGCCGGTCACCATCGGGCAACAGGCTCGCCGCGCCTTCGCTCAGCACCGGCGGGTAGAGGCCGATCCGCCCGTCCGGAAAATACATGGTCGCCCCGCGCTTCCACGCCTCCGTGTCGAGCGGATCGCCCGGCGACACGAACCAGCCCACATCGGCGATGGCATAGTGAAGCAACAGGTCGCTGCCCGCCGCCTCGATCGCAAAGGCCTGGTCCAGATCGGTCGCACCCTCGGGATCCAGCGTGACGAAAGGAACAGCGGTCCAATCGGCATGCGCATCCGGCACCCGCCGCGCCGCGTCCCCCGCGGCCGCCAGCACCGCGTCCGGGAAGCCCTCCGGCAGGGTCAGTTCGGCGCGAAGCGCAGCGAGCCCGCCATCGAGCGCGCCGGTGGGATCGAGGATGATCTTCATGCCGGCGGGGCTTCGCTCTCCAGCAGCGCCATCAGATTGCGCGCCGCATCGCGGTCATCCTCGCTCTCGAACGCCACATCCAGGTCCGGCGCCTGCCCCAGCGTGTAGAGCAGGGCCCAGAGCACGAAGCGGCGCGGCCGGTCCGTCTCCAGCCCCAGATCGACGCGCATCCGCTCCGCCCCCGCTTCCAGCGCGGCCGGCGGGATCGTCGAAATATCGGTCGTGCCGAAATAGCGGAGCAGTTGATCGTCGAAGGTCATGGGGCCAAGCTAGGCGGCACAAAGCGGAAAAGCGAGACGATGACCGAGATGATCGACAAAGCGGGACTGAAGGTCGCAACCACATTGGTGCGGTTCCTCGAGGACGAGGCCCTGCCCGACACCGGCATCGCACCTGACGTCTTCTGGCGCGGGGTCGCGGATATCTATGCCCGCTTCACGCCGGAGAATCGCGCGCTGCTGGCGACCCGCGACGATCTGCAGGCGAAGCTGGACGCCTGGCACGTCGCGAATCCCGGGCCGCCGTCCGGCGATGGCTATCAAAACTTCCTCCGCGAGATCGGCTACCTCGTCGACGAGCCCGCGCCCTTCACCATCGCGCCCCAAAATGTGGACGAAGAGGTCGCGCGCCTCGCCGGGCCGCAGCTGGTCGTGCCGGTGCTCAACGCCCGCTTCCTGCTGAACGCCGCCAATGCCCGCTGGGGCAGCCTCTACGATGCGCTCTACGGCACTGACGCGCTCGGCGATCTGCCGAAGGGCGGCGGCTATGATCCCGAACGCGGCGCCAAAGTGATCGCGCGGGCCAAGGGCTTCCTGGATGAAGTGCTGCCCTTCATCGATGGCTCATGGAAAGACTGCACAGCGGCATCGCTCAACGACTTGGAAGACCAGATCGTCGTTCTGGGGCAGGATGGCGGCGAGTGCATCGTCGGAAAGACAAGTCGCTCGTTACTATTGTGTCACAACGGCCTGCATATCGAGGTCGTATTCGACCGCGACCATCCGATCGGCCGCGACGATCCGGCTGGGATCGCCGACGTGATCCTTGAGGCCGCGCTGACCACGATCGTCGATCTGGAAGACTCGGTCGCGGCGGTCGATGCCTACGACAAGGTTGCGGCCTATCGGAACTGGCTCGGGCTGATGAAAGGCGACCTTTCCGCCCGCTTCGACAAGGGCGGCCGGAGCCTTACCCGCGAACTGGAGGAGGACCGTACCTATACCGCGCCGGACGGCTCCACCCTGACCTTGCCGGGCCGCAGTCTGCTCTTCGTCCGCAATGTCGGGCATTTGATGACCAATCCGGCGATCATCCTGCCCGACGGCGGAGAGGCGCCCGAAGGCATACTCGACGCCATCGTCACCAGCCTGATCGCCTTGCACGACCTGAAAGGCGGGGGCCGCTTCCGCAACAGCCGCGCCGGCTCGGTCTATATCGTGAAGCCCAAGATGCACGGGCCGGACGAGGCAGCCTTCACCAACCGGCTCTTCGACGCGGTCGAGGATCTGCTCGGCCTCTCCCGCCACACGATCAAGGTCGGCGTGATGGACGAGGAGCGCCGCACCTCCGCCAATCTCGCCGCCTGCATCCATGCGGTGAAGGACCGCATCGTCTTCATCAATACCGGCTTCCTCGATCGCACCGGCGACGAGATGCACAGTTCGATGCGGGCCGGCGCCATGGTCCGGAAAGGCGAGATGAAGGCCAGCGACTGGATCGCGGCCTATGAGGCGCGCAACGTGCAGATCGGCCTGGCCAGCGGCTTTGCGGGCCGGGCGCAGATCGGCAAAGGGATGTGGGCCGCGCCCGACCGGATGGCCGACATGCTCGCACAGAAGATCGGCCACCCGCAGGCCGGCGCCAGCACCGCCTGGGTGCCGAGCCCGACCGCCGCGGTGCTGCACGCGCTCCATTATCACCAATGCGATGTCGCCGCGCGGCAGCGGGAGTTGGCGGATCAGCCGACGGCCGGCGTCGACCGCCTGCTCACCGTCCCGCTCGCCGGCGGCCGCAACTGGTCGCCGGAGGAGGTCCGCGAGGAGCTGGACAACAATGCCCAGGGCATTCTCGGCTATGTCGTGCGCTGGATCGACCAGGGCGTCGGCTGCTCGAAGGTGCCGGACATTCACGACATCGGCCTGATGGAGGATCGCGCGACCTTGCGCATCTCTTCCCAGCACATCGCCAACTGGCTGCTCCACGGCGTCTGCACGGCGGAGGAAGTCGACGCCGCCCTCACCCGCATGGCCGCCAAGGTCGACGCCCAGAATGCGGGCGATCCGCTCTACCGGCCGATGAGCGGCAATGCGGAAACCAGCCTCGCCTACCAAGCCGCGCGGGCCTTAATCTTCGAGGGTACGGCACAACCGAACGGCTATACCGAGCCGTTGCTGCACGCTTTCCGGCGGCGGTTGAAGGATGAGATGGACTAAACTGCCGAGGGGGAAATCTTACCGGCCCTCGCCACGCTGTTCTCGTGGCTGTCGGCAGACAATCAACTCATTCGCAAATCCGATCAGCGCGCTTTATCGAGTCGGTGCAGGGTCTGATCATCCGGATAGTCATTGAGGTCCAATTCCACGCCTGAAATCTGGACCTGAGACATATGCAGGAGCCGCGTATGGTAGCGCTGATGCTCCGCAGCGTGTGTAAGAAACGCTCGATCATTGGACAGGATAGCTGAGACGTAAGGCGCATAGACCATATGCATTCCGTCGTGGATCGCGCCTCGATTTGTCTTCCCTGTTCGGTATTGGTGCGCGGCCATAACGGCCATTTCGAGAATCGGCCCTCGAACAAAAATCTCAGGATAGTCCAAAAATACCTTTGTCACCTCGGCGCGCTCTAACGGGCCGACATAGCCTTTTTCGAGCCAGAATTTTCGAGCCGCCGACCCATCCAAATCGGCGTGAGCGAGCAAGAACAGAAACGTGTAGAGTATAACTAGCTTGGCCGTCGTCGCATCTAAGCCAAAGCCTTCAATATCCTCACGAGCTGCGTCGAAAACCGTGACTACGAAAACACGCGCAAGATCGACGATCTCGGTATCGTGAGGTGCATCTTCGAGGACGCTTCTAAGGTTTCTTGAGATCGCGCGGATGGGCGCGCTTTGCCGAACCAACTGGTCAAAGTCGTAGTTCATGGTGCATCCGAAATCGCGCGTCATTCGCGACCATAGCCCGGACATGCTGAGGTCCGAGGTGACGTCGTAGTTCACTACATTGTTCGGGTACGCGGACCGAAGATAGCGGATGGCCAGCTCGGTAGGTGTGCCAAGCAGAACCGGATCGAAAAGGGCCTGCGCTGCCATAAGCAGCATGTCTGCGCGCTGGCGATCCGAGTTGAGCATGATCTCCCACAACATCGTCGGCGAGGTGACAAATATGACGCCTTTTCGTCGCTGATAGGCTCGAGTCAGCTCAAGGTTCGATAGACCGACGTTCTCCACGAGGAAATTAAAGGCGGAGGTTTCAACATATACCCGCGCGCAACGATCAAATCGCTCTCGATCCACCTTGTCGCCGTCAGGGTTTTTCGGCTGCGCTGGATTGCCCACTCAGCGTACCGCCCGAATGTACTCGATAGCGGGCATGCTTACCTCCTCACAATTCTCTCCTGACCCAGCCCTGTCCACGACGAGAAAGTCCGTATCCGCCTCCAGCACCAGCAGGAAATGGTGCCACGTCCCCTTGCCGTAATGGACCCCCTGCCCGCCTTCAGCGCGGAACACCCGCACCGCGCTCGCATCGAACTCCCCCGGCGGCGCGACCGCGACCAGGTATGGCCGGCCGCTCAGGGGCACGAAGCTCTGGCTCCCCAGCGGGTGGCGCTCGAAGGTCTTCAGCACCAGTTCGGCCAGCGGCTGGGCGCGGAAGATGCTGATCACCGGGACGCCGCCTTCGTCCGCCACATCGACCTCCGCCAGCGCGTCGTAGCGGACGGCGTGGCCCTGGTTGATGTCGATCTTCATCGCCGCGTCGCTCGCCTCGATCACGCGGCCGAACGGCGCGAACGCCTCGGCGGTCAGCGGTTCCGGCACCATCTCGCGCATCGTCTCTCCTTCGCTTGCCCGGCGGCACGGCACATCCTAGCATGATTGATTGGGGGTGCGATTGGACGAACAACATTATCCGCGCGATCTGATCGGCTACGGCGCGACGCCGCCGCATGCCGCCTGGCCGGGCGGGGCGCGGATCGCGGTGCAATGCGTGCTGAATTACGAGGAAGGCGCCGAGGCCTGCACGCTGGATGGCGATCCGGCCTCCGAAGTGTTCCTGTCCGATATCGCCAATGCCCAGCCGGTGCAGGGCGCGCGGCACATGAGCATGGAGCAGATGTACGAGTATGGCTCGCGGGCCGGGGTGTGGCGGCTGCTGCGGCTGTTCGCGCGCTACGATCTGCCGCTGACCATGTTCGGGGTCGCGCTGGCGATGCAGCGCAATCCGGCGGTGGTCGACGCGACGCTCGCGGCCGGGCATGAAATCGCCTCGCATGGCTGGCGCTGGCTCAATTACCAGCATGTGCCGGAAGAACAGGAGCGCGCCGACATGGCCCGCGCGATCGAGGTGCACCGCGCCCTGACCGGCGAGCGCCCGCTCGGCTGGTATACCGGCCGCACCAGCCCCAACACCCGGCGGCTCGTGGCGGAGGAAGGCGGCTTCCTCTATGATGCGGACGATTATTCGGACGACCTGCCCTTCTGGACGAAGGCCGCCGGGAAGGACCATCTGATCGTCCCTTATTCGCTGGAGACCAACGACATGCGCTTCGCCAGCGCCAACATGCACACCGGGGAACAATTCTCCGAATATCTGAAGGATGCGTTCGACGTGCTGTATGAGGAGGGCGCGGATAGCCCGAAGATGATGTCGGTGGGCCTGCATTGCCGCCTCGTGGGGCGGCCAGGGAAGATGGCGGGGCTTGAGCGCTTCATCAAATACGCGCTCGGTCACCAGGACGTCTGGTTCTGCCGCCGCATCGACATTGCCCGCCATTGGCGCGCCACCCATCCGGCGGTGACCGCCTGATGTTCGGGCAACTGCGCCAGCTTTACGTCAATCTCGCCCAGCCCCGGCTCGGTGCGGAGGTGGTCTATGCCACCGACGATTTCTTCGCCGACAAGGCGCGGCTGATCGACCCGGCGCCAGCGGTCTTCATCCCCGACAAATATGACGACAATGGCAAGTGGATGGACGGCTGGGAAAGCCGCCGCAAGCGCATCCCCGGCCACGATTGGTGCATCGTCCGCCTCGGCGCGCCGGGTCTCGTCGCGGGCTTCGAGATCGACACCAGCCATTTCACCGGCAATTACCCGCCCGGCGCGGAGGTCGAGGTCTGCCGCAGCGACGATGCGGTCCCCGGCGAGGATGCGGGCTGGACGAAAGTCACGCCGCGCCTCGCGCTGAACGGCAATGACCGCATCTACGTGCCGATCGAGCATGAAGACCCCGTCACTCACGTCCGCCTCCACATCTTCCCGGACGGCGGCGTGGCGCGGCTGCGGGTCTGGGGCCGGATCGTGAAGGATTGGTCCCGGGTCGGCGCGGACGAGCGGCTCGATCTGCTGGCGATGGAGCATGGCGGCCGCGGCATCATCGCCAATGACGAACACTATGGCCGCATCGAAAATCTCACCGCGCCCGGCCGCGGCGTGAATATGGGGGATGGTTGGGAAACCCGCCGCCGGCGCGAGGCCGGCCACGACTGGGCGATCCTCGAACTTGGCGCTCCGGGCCTGATCGACGAGATCATCGTCGATACCGCCCACTTCAAGGGCAATTACCCTGACCGCTGCTTCCTGCAGGGCGCGGCGGAGGCGAACGGGTCGGCCGACGAGATCGCGGCAGCCTCGGAAAGCTGGCCAATCCTGCTGCCGGAGACGAAGCTCTCGGCGGACAATGTCCACACCTTCACCGAAGGCCTCGCCAACATCGGCCCGATCCGCTTCGTGCGGCTGAACATCATTCCCGACGGCGGCGTCAGCCGGCTGAGGCTGATCGGACGTGTCGCGCGATGACCGCCTTGTTCGAACATTCCCCCTGGGTGGAGGAACGCGCCGACGCCCGCCCCTCTTCCGGCGACCGTCATGCGGATTTGATGGCTGTTCTCTACGACGCCACGCCGGACGAGCAACTCGCCCTGATCCGCGCGCATCCCGAACTGGCGGGCAAGGCCGCGATCGATGGCAGCCTTACCGAAGCCAGCGCCGCCGAGCAGGCCAGCGCCGGCCTCGACCGCCTCACGCCCACGGAGTTCGAGCGCTTCCACACACTCAACGCCGCCTATCGTGACCGCTTCGACTTCCCCTTCATCATCTGCGTCCGCCTGACCGACAAGGCCGGCATCCTCGCCGCGATGGAGCGCCGTCTCGGCAATGATCGCAACACCGAGATCGCGACGGCGCTGGACGAGATCGGCAAGATCGTCCGCCTGCGGCTGGAGGCGATGGCATGAGCACACTCTCCACCCACGTCCTCGACACGATGCACGGCCGGCCCGCCGCCGGAATGGCCGTCGCGTTGAGCGGCCCCGACGGAGAAATCGCACGCGGCACGACCAACGAGGATGGCCGCTGCCCCGGCCTCGCGCCGGACGACCTCGCGCCCGGCCGCTATGCGCTGACCTTCTCCGTGGCCGCTTATTTCCGCGCGGCGGGCGTGGACCTTCCCGATCCGCCCTTCCTCGATGAGGTCAGCATCGACTTCGGCATCAATGCCGACGGTGGCCATTATCACGTGCCTCTGCTCGTTTCCCCCTACGGCTATTCCACCTACCGGGGCAGCTGAGACGTGGGCGTCGATCTCACCGAATGGCTGAATCTCGCGATCCGCTGGCTGCACATCACCGCGGGCATCGCCTGGATCGGCTCATCATTCTATTTCGTCTGGCTCGACAACCATCTGAAGAAGCCGCGCGAGGGCGATGCCTCGGGTGAGCTCTGGTCCGTCCACGGCGGCGGCTTTTATCACAATCAGAAATATCAGGTCGCGCCCGCCAAGATGCCGGACGATCTGCACTGGTTCAAATGGGAGGCCTATTTCACCTGGATCAGCGGCTTCTCGCTGCTGGTGCTGGTCTATTATGTCGGCGCGGACAGCTTCCTGCTCGATCCCGCCAAGGCCGATCTCGGCGCGGGCTGGGGCATCGCCGTCGGCCTCGGCTCGCTGGCGCTGGGCTGGCTGATCTATGATGGCCTTTGCCGCTCGCCCGTAGGCCGCTCCAACATCGCACTAGGCATCTTCTGGTTCGCCATCCTGCTCTACGCCGCGATGCTGCTCGACAGCCTCTTGAGCGCCCGCGCCGCCTACATGCATATCGGCGCGATCGTCGGCACGGCGATGGTCGCCAACGTCTTCTTCATCATCATCCCGAACCAGCGGAAGGTGGTCGCGGACCTGATAGCGGGCCGCACCCCCGATCCCTCGCTCGGCGCGGCGGCCAAGCAGCGCTCGCTGCACAACAATTACATGACCCTGCCGGTGCTCTTCATCATGATCAGCCCGCATTACCCGATGACCTATGGGGCGGATCGGCCCTGGCTGGTGCTGGCCTTGCTCGGCCTGACCGGCGTCGCGGTCCGCCACGTCTTCAACCTGCGCGGACGCGGCAAGAGCTGGGGCGCGACGGCCCTGCTGGCGATCGCGCTGATGCTGGCGACCGTGACCTACGTGACGCTGGAGAAACGCGGCAACGCAGCCCCCGCTTCCGCCGAGGGCCTGACCTATGCGAGTGTGCAGCCAATCATCGCCACGCATTGCGCGAGCTGCCACAATATCAATCCGCCGCCGAAGGGCGTGGCGCTGAGCAGCTATGAGCAGGTCAAGGCTGCGGCCCCGCAGATCAAGGCGGTGTCGGTGGACACGCAGGTGATGCCGATGGGCAATCCCACCCGCATGACGCCGGAAGAACGGCAGCGGCTCGGCGCCTGGATCGCGGCGGGAGCGCCGCAATGACTCTCCTGCGCCAAGGCTCCGGCGGGCGAGTCCGCTTCCTCCTCGACGGCGAAGTGATTGAAGCCGCGGACGTCGAGCCGACCGGCAGCGTGCTCGATTACCTGCGCTACGATCTGCGGCGCACCGGCACCAAGGAAGGATGCGCGGAGGGGGATTGCGGGGCGTGCACCGTCCTGCTCGGCGAATTGGCCGGCGACCGGGTGAAGTGGCGCGCGGTCAATGCCTGCATCCTCTTCCTGCCGATGCTCGACGGCAAGGCGCTGAAGACGGTCGAAAGCCTCGGCGGCGATCATCCGGTCCAGCGCGAGATGGTCGCCCGGCACGGCTCGCAATGCGGCTTCTGCACACCGGGCTTCGTCATGTCGCTCTACGGCCGGACCATCGGCGCGGCAGGGACGGAAGGCATGCCGGTCGGCGACGTGATCGCGGGCAATCTGTGCCGCTGTACCGGCTACGGCCCGATCCTCGCGGCGGGCGAGGCGGTGCCGGTGTCCGCCGAGAATGACACCTCCGCCGCCGAGGCGCTCAGGTCGCTTCAGCCCGGTTACGGCCATCCGAGGACCACGGATGAACTGGCCGCCTTGCTGCTGACCAATCCCGAAACGCGGATCGTCGCCGGGGCCACCGATGTCGGCCTGTGGGTCACCAAACAGCTTCGCGACCTCGGCCCGACCGTCTTCATCGGCGACATTCCCGACCTGCAGCAGATCGAGGAAGCGCCCGATGCGCTGATCCTTGGCGCGGCTGTCCGCTATTCCGAGGCGCGCGAAGCCCTGACCCGGCTTCACCCCGATCTCGGCGAACTGGTCCGGCGGATCGGCGGCGTGCAGGTGCGCAATGCCGGTACGATCGGCGGCAACATCGCCAACGGCTCCCCGATCGGCGACATGCCGCCCGCGTTGATCGCGCTCGGCGCCGAACTGACGCTCCGCCGGGGCAGCGAGCGCCGCACGATCACGCTCGAGGATTTCTTCCTCGCCTACGGCAAGCAGGATCGCGCGGCTGGCGAGTTCGTCGAAAGCGTCCGCATTCCCCGTCCGGCGCCGGACATGCTGATCCGTATCGTGAAGCTCTCCAAACGCTTCGACAGCGACATCACCGGCGTCTGCGGTGCGCTCGCCCTCCGCATCGAAGGCGGCACCGTCACGCAGGCGCGGATCGCCTTCGGCGGCATGGCCGGCATCCCCGCCCGCGCCAAGGCTTGTGAAGCCGCGCTCATTGGCCAGCCGTGGAACGCGGATACGGTCGAGGCTGCGGCACAGGCGCTTGCCGACGACTACACCCCGCTCGACGATCTGCGCGGTTCCGCCGACTACCGCGGCAAGGTCGCCGCCAATCTCCTCCGCCGCATCTGGGCCGAGCAAAGCGAACCGGTCAGCGTGCTCCATGCCTGAAGGCGCCGTCCACCAATCGCTGCCGCACGATAGCGCCGATCTCCACGTCGCCGGGGCTGCGGCCTATGTCGACGATCTGCCGGAGCCGCCAGGCCTGCTCCATCTCGCCTTCGGCCACGCGACGGACGGCCACGCCACGCTGCGCTCGCTCGATCTCGACGCCGTCCGCGCCGCGCCGGGCGTCGTCGCGGTCTTCACCGCCGCCGACATTCCGGGCGAGAATAATGTCGGTCCCGTCGTCCATGACGACCTGCTGCTGGCCGACGGCGAGATTCTCTATCCCGGTCAACCGCTCTTCCTCGTCGCCGCGGTCAGCGCCCGCGCCGCTCGCCGCGCCGCGCGGCTGGGCAAGGTGTCGGCCGAACCCCGCCCGGTCCGCGTCACCATTGCCGACGCGCAAGCCGCCGGGGATGAGATCGAAACCACCCAACGCATGGCGCGCGGCGATGCCGATGCGGCGCTGGCCGCCGCGCCACATCGCCTGACCGGTGCTGTAGAGATTGGCGGGCAGGAACATTTCTATCTGGAGGGTCAGGCCGCACTCGCGCTCCCGGGCGAGCAGGGCCAGCTCCACATCGTCAGTTCCACCCAGCATCCGAGCGAGGTGCAGCATCTCGTCGCCACTCTGCTGAACCTTAGCAGCGCCGACGTGACCGTCGAGGTCCGCCGCATGGGCGGCGCGTTCGGCGGCAAGGAGACGCAGGCCGCGCCCTTCGCCGCCGCCTGCGCACTCGTCGCCGCGAAGACCGGACGCCCCGCCAAGTTCCGCGCCGACCGCGACGATGACATGAATTTCACCGGCAAGCGCCACGATTTCACCGCCGGTTACGATGTCGGCTTCGACAGTGACGGGCGCATCGTCGGCATCCGCCTCACCCTCGCCTCACGCTGCGGCGCGACGACCGATCTGTCGCCCGCGATCAACGACCGGGCGATGTTCCACGCCGACAATTGCTATTTCCTGCCCGCGGTCGAGATCGTCTCGCATCGCCTCAGGACGCACACCGTCTCCAACACCGCCTTCCGGGGCTTCGGCGGGCCGCAGGGGATGATGGCGATCGAGCGGGTGATGGACGCCATCGCCGCCGAGCTCGAACTCGATCCGCTCGTGGTGCGCCAAGCCAATCTCTACGGCCCCGGCCGCGACCTCACCCCCTATCACATGCAGGTCGCCGACAATGTCGCGCCGGAGATCATCGCCGAACTCGCCAACCGCGCGGGCTACGAAGCCCGCCGCGCCGAAATCGCCGCGTTCAACGCCAGCCACACTGTGCTGAAGAAGGGCCTCGCCCTCACGCCGGTCAAATTCGGCATCAGCTTCACCACCACCCATCTCAACCAGGCCGGCGCCTTAGTGCTGGTCTATGCCGACGGTTCGATCCAGCTGAATCATGGCGGCACCGAGATGGGCCAGGGCCTCAACATCAAGGTCGCGCAGGTCGTCGCCGACGTGTTCGGCGTTCCCATCGATGTCGTGAAGATCACGTCGACCCGCACCGACAAGGTGCCCAACACCTCCGCCACCGCCGCCTCGTCGGGCACCGACCTCAATGGCATGGCGGCGCAGCGCGCGGCGGAGACGATCAAACGGCGCCTCGACGATTTCGCCGCGACCGTACCCGGTTCCGCCGACTGGACCTTCCAAGAACTCTGCCGCCGCGCTCATCTCGCCCGCATCTCGCTGGCCTCGACCGGCTTCTACGCGACGCCGGGCATCGGCTATGACCGCGCCAGTCATCGCGGCCGGCCCTTCCTCTATTTCGCTTACGGCGCGGCGCTCAGCGAAGTCGTGATCGACACCCTCACCGGCGAGCATAAGGTCGTCGCGGTCGATATCCTCCACGACGTCGGCCGCTCGCTCAATCCGGCGATCGACCTGGGGCAGATCGAGGGCGGCTTCATTCAGGGCATGGGCTGGCTGACGACGGAAGAGTTGGTCTACGACGCGCGCGGCCGGCTGCTGACACACGCTCCCTCCACCTACAAGATCCCGACCGCCAACGACCGCCCGCAGCGGATGAACATCGCGATCTGGGAACGGGGCGAAAATGCCGAGCCCACCGTCCACCGCTCCAAGGCTGTCGGCGAGCCGCCGCTGATGCTCGCCATCTCGGTCTTCTCCGCGCTGACCCAAGCGGTCGCCGCCGCCGCACCCGGCAAGGGGCTGCCCGATCTGGACGCCCCCGCCACCCCTGAACGCATCCTCGCCGCGATCGACGAACTCAGGGCGCGCAATGGCTGACTGGACCGCCCACGCCCGCGCGGCGCTGGAGCAGGGTCCTGCCGCTTTGGTCACCATCCTCGCCACGGAGGGTTCTGCCCCGCGCGGGCCGGGCACGCGGATGGTGGTGACGACTGGCGCCATCGCCGGCACCATTGGCGGCGGCGCGCTCGAGCATCAGGCAATGGCGCAGGCCCGCGCGATCCTTGCGCTCGATCCGGGCAGCTGGCGGGTGCAGGATTATCCGCTCGGCCCCCTGCTCGGCCAATGCTGCGGCGGCCGCGTGCGGTTGATGGTCGAGCATCTGAAGGGCGCGCCCGAAGCCGACGGCCTGTTCGAAGTCGAACTGGGGGAGCGCCTCACACGCACCCCTCTCCCCGGCGAAGGCCGGGGCCCAGAACTGACTAAACAGCTGGACCTCGGCCTTCGCCGGGGAGCGATAGGTGCCCGAGGCCCCCTCCCCGAACCCGGCACCCGCTTCATCGAACCGGCCGACACAGCCCGCCGCCCGCTGCTGATGTTCGGCGCAGGCCATGTCGGCCGCGCCATCGCCGCCAAGACAGATGGTTTGCCGCTTCACCTCGCCTGGTTCGACACCCGTCCGCAGGCTGCCGAGACGCCGGGCGTGGCGCTGGGGACCGAGGACGAACTGGTCGCCACCGCCGCCGCAGCGCCCACTGAGGCCGCCATCCTGATCCTCACCCACGATCATGCGCTCGACTATCGCCTGACCGCAGCCGCGCTCGGCGGAAGCGCCGCCTTCGTCGGCCTGATCGGCTCGCAGACCAAGCGCGCCCGCTTCCTGTCGCGGCTGGCGAAGGAGGGCGTGGACGCGGCGCGGCTCACCTGCCCGATCGGCCTGCCGGGCGTGGACGGCAAGGAACCGGACGTCATCGCCATCGCCGCTTTGGCGCAATTGCTCGCTTTGGGGAGGCCCGCATGAAGGCATTTCGCGGAGAGATATTGAGCGTGCCGGCCGATCCGGCGTCGGCGGGCCATGAGGCGATCCGCCACTATCCGGACGGGCTTTTGGTGGTGGAGGACGGCCTGGTCATCGCCTGCGGTGCCTATGCCGATCTCGCGGACACCTACGCGGAAGCGGACACCGAAACCCTCACCGGCCTGATCGTTCCCGGCTTCGTCGATGCGCATGTCCATTATCCGCAGATCGGCTCCATCGCCTCGCATGGCGAGCAGCTGATGCAATGGCTGGAGCGGCATATCTTCCCGGCCGAGAAAGCCTTCGCCGATCGAGCCCATGCCGATGCGACCGCGGCGTTCTTCCTCGACCAGTTGCTCCGCCACGGCACCACCAGCGCGCTCGTTTTCGCGACGGTTCACCCCGGCTCGGTCGATGCCTTGTTCGAGGCCGCGCTCCAGCGCGACATGCGGATCGTCTCCGGCAAGGTGCTGATGGACTTGGGCCCCGAGGATCTACGCGACACGCTCGTTTCCGGCCGCGCCGATACCGAAGCGTTGATCGCCAGATGGCGCGGGCGCGGTCGGCTCGGCTACGCGGTCACGCCGCGCTTCGCGCCGACGTCCAGCGCCGAACAACTCGCATCGGCGGGCGAAATGGTCGCCGCCCATCCCGACGTAATGATGCACACGCATCTGTCCGAAAATCCCGGCGAAATCGCTTATGTCGCCGAGCGCTTCCCGGAAGCGGCGGACTATCTCGACGTCTATGCCCGCTTCGGGCTGGTCGGCCCGCGCTCGGTCTTCGCCCATTGCGTCCATTCGGACGACGGCGCGCTGCAGCGCATGGCCGAGGCGGGCGCGGGCATCGCCTTCTGCCCGACCAGCAACATGTTCCTGGGGAGCGGCCTCTTCGATCTCGCCGCCGCCGACCGGCACGGCGTCAATGTCGGCATCGGCACCGATGTCGGCGCGGGCACGACCCTCTCGGTCCTGCACACGCTCGGCGAGGCCTACCGCACCTGCCAGCTGCGCGGGAGCAACCTCGATCCCTTCCGCGCCCTCCACCTCGCCACCGCCGGCGGCGCGCGGGTGATCGGCATCGGCGACAAGGTCGGCGGGCTCTTGCCGGGGCAGGAAGCGGACTTCATCGTGCTGGAGGATCAGGCGACGCCCCTTCTCGCCCGCCGCTGCCATGGCGCATCGCTGCATGATCGGCTGTTCGCGCTACAAGTTCTCGGCGACGACCGCGCGATCTCGGCCACCTATCTGCGCGGCAGGAAGGTCTGAGTCACGGCGGATTTCACCCGCGTGCGACCCTTCCAGACCCGTCCATCCTGAGCTTGTCGAAGGACTGCCCTTCTGCCTTCCTCAGCGCGGAAAGAAAGGCAGGCCTTCGACAAGCTCAGGCTGAGCGGGCTTGGGTAATCCGGCCAGAGGAAAACCTACCTCGCCAACCGGCACTTCATTAGCGGCTGGATGCGCGTTCCGAACGCCTCCGTCCCTTCGATGAAATCGTCGAAGGTCAGCAGCACGCCGCCGGTGTTGGGCACCGTGCTCGCCTCGTCCAGCATCCGCGCGATGCTTTCATAGGAGCCGACCAGAGTTCCCATATTGAGGTTCACCGCGCTCTCCTTGTCGGCGAGCTGGCGGACGTTGGTGGTCGTGCTGGTCTTGTCCGCCGCCCCCTGCGTGCCGAGCCAGGCGACCGCCTCCTCGTCCACGCCCTCGCGATAGTGGATCCATTTCTCCATCGCTTCCTCGTCCGTCTCGGCGGCGATGACCATGAAGAGGGCGTAGATCTTCACGTCGCGACCGGTCTTGGCGGTCGCGGCCAGCAGGCGTTCGTTGTTGGGCGCGAAGGCGGTGGGCGTGTTCACGCCCTTGCCAAGGCAGAAGGCATAATCCGCATATTGCGCGGAAAAAGCGAGGCCCTCGTCCGACGAGCCGGCGCAGATGATCTTCATCTCGCCTTCGGGCAGCGGACGGACGCGGCAATCGTCCATCTGGTAATAATCGCCCTCGAAGTCCGAAACGCCGGTCTCCCACAATTCGCGCAAGATGTGGGCGTACTCGCCGAGCATCTGGTAGCGATTGCGGAAATGCTCGTCGCCCGGCCACAGCCCCATCTGGCTGTATTCCGGCCGCTGCCAGCCGGTGATCAGGTTCAAGCCGAAACGGCCATGGCTGATGCTGTCGATCGTGTTGCACATGCGCGCGCAGAAAGCGGGCGGAATGACGAGCGTCGGGCAGGTCGCGTAAATCTTGATCTTGCTCGTCACCGCCGCGAGCCCCGCCATCAGCGTAAAGCTTTCCAGATTATGCTCCCAGAATTCGGTCTTCCCGCCGAAGCCGCGCAGCTTGATCATCGAAAGCAGGAAATCGACGCCGTACTTCTCGGCGCGGACCGCAATCTCCTTATTGAGATCGAAGCTCGGCATATATTGCGGGCTGTTCTCGCTGATCAGCCAGCCATTGTTGCCGATGGGCACGAAGATTCCGACTTCCATCAGTCTTGCTCCTCCAGGAGGGGTTCTCCGGCTAGCCACGCCGGAACAAAGTCGTTGAAATCCTCAGCGGCGGTCACATTGCAGGCATGGCCGCCCCACTGCATGATAACCTCGGTTCCGCCGTTACCCGGCGAAAGCCGGTCGACAATTCTGGATGACGCAATCGACGGAACGAGGATGTCGTCCCCCGTCGAAACCGCCAGCAGCGGCGAGGCGATCTCGCCCAGGCGATCCTGAACATCGAAGCCGCGGACCGCCGCAATACGCCTCTCGACGGTCTCCGCGCCGGGAAAATGGCCGCGTTGCGCAGCCGCCTCTGCCTCGACCGCTTCCGCGTTCAACTCCATCCAGTTTGCAGGATAAAGGAAAATGGGCTGGGCGCGGATGAACGCCTCCGGCCCGCTGTCACGCAACAGGCTCAGCCGCGTGTCGAAGCATCGTGCAGTGTGCGGTTCGAGCCGCGCCCAACCGTTTATGACGACGAGCCGGCCGATCCGCTCGGGCGCGGCGAGCGCGGCAGCCATGCCGATCAGGCCCCCCAGCGCATGACCCAGGACATGCGCCCGCGCGACGCCGAGTTCGTTCATCAACGCGAGCAGATCGCCCGCCATATCCTCGACGGTGAGGCCATCCGGCAGGGCGCGTTCGCTTCGTCCGGTGCCGCGATGATCGTAGAGCAGCACACGGAAGCGGGCGGCCAGAACATCAAGATTGGGTGCCCAATACGTGGCCGATCCGCCCAGCCCGGCCGACAGGATCAGGACCTCGCCCTCCTCCGGCCCATGCCATTCATAATAAAGCCCGGCGGCGTGCGGCATCAGCCGATATGCGCCACGCTGGCGATCTCGACGACCAGGCCGGGCTTCACCAGCCCGCACTGGATGCAATAGCGGGCCGGTTTGTCGCCCGGAAAATACTCCGCATAGACCGCGTTCATCGCCGGATAATGGGCCCAGTCGGTCAGGAAGATATGGTTGAACGCCACGTCCGCCATCGTCGCTCCGGCGGCCTCAAGCGTGATCTTGATCGTCTCCAGCACATGCCGGGTCTGCGCCTCGGCATCGTCGGGATGCAGGATCGTCCCGCCGGGACCCAGCGCCAGCGTGCCCGAGACATAGACCGTGCCATCCGCCTTCGTGCCCGCGGAATAAGGCGCGATCGGCGTCGGGAATTGCGGCGGATTGATCGGCTCGAACGACATTAAAGGCTACTCCTCTGATTGCGGGATCTGGCCGAACGTGCCGCAGAAGTCTGCGACTGTGCTCACCCAGCCGAAGAATTTCTCGACATTGTAGACACTGGCCGCCTGGATGAAATCCGGCCCCAGATGATGGGTCGCATCCTCCAGCATCACCCCGAAATATTCGAGGTGGAAGCCGTCGCGCAGTGTGCTCTCGACGCAGACATTGGTGGCGATGCCGACGAAGACGATGTTGCGGATGCCGCGCGAGCGAAGCGTGCTGTCGAGCCCGGAATTGAAGAAGGCGCTGTAGCGGGTCTTCGGCAACACGATGTCGCCCGGCTGCGGCGCCAGCGCGTCCACGAGCGCATAATCCCAGCCGCCCTTGGCCAGCAATTTGCCCTGCAATTCGGGCCGCGCCCGCATCGTCTTGAGCGCATTCGACTTGTGCCAGTTGGGCGAGCACGGCCCGCCGGCCTCGACATAATCGGCATCCCAGCCATTCTGCAGATAGATGACCGTCACGCCCGCATTGCGCGCCGTATCCAGCACCTTGGCGATCTGCCCGATCGTCCCCGCTGCGCCGGAAATGTCGAACCCCGCCTGATCGACATAGCCGCCGGGCGAGGCATAGGCATTCTGCATGTCGATGACGACGACCGCCGTCTCGTCGGCCGAAACACGAATCGGCTCGGGACGCGCGGGCAACGTCACGACCCTTCCTCGCGATGCGCCCGCCTCAACCGTCATGCCTGCCCCTCTCCGGCCGCGATTGTTCGCGCTTTGCCGGGCTAAGGCAAGTCTGCTGGCCAATTGCCCGCATGCACGAAGGCGCTCTGCGGCTTGCGGCCGGACGGGAATTCGCGCGCACGCTGCTTCTCGTCGAGTTGCGCGGGATCGCCGATCCTGCCGATCACGCAGGCGGCGTTGAGCTGGTAGCGTTCGGGCAGGCCCAATTCGGCGCGGGCCAGCTCATATTGGATGCCCGACATGCCGTGGGCGTGATAGCCCATGCGCGTCGCCTGCAACGCGAGGCTCGCCCAGGCCGCCCCGCTATCGAAGGCGTGCGTCGACGAAGGCTGCGGGGCGCCATCCTTGCCCGTCGCGGGCATCGTGTCGGAGATCATGTAGATCAGCACCGACGCACTATACGCCCAGCCCTGATTGAACGGGATCAGCAGCGACAGGAACCGCTCCCAATTCGCGTCGCCGCGCTTCGCGTAGAGGAAATGCCAAGGCTGCGAATTGTACGCCGATGGCGCCCAGCGCGCCGCCTCGAACATCGCCTGCAAATCCGCGTCGGGTACATCCGAGCCATCGAAAGCGCGCGGCGACCAGCGCTCGAGGAAGAGCGGGTCGATCTCATGGTCGGGGGTGCGAACGGTCACGCGAAGGCTCCTGATGAGTTCCCCGCCTGTCCGCGAAATCCCCCGGAGTGGCAATCCACTTCGACGCGCTCTCCGGCTGACGCCCAAACGCAAAAAAGCCGCCCGAAGGCGGCTTTACTGGTGGTTGCGGGGGTAGGATTTGAACCTACGACCTTCAGGTTATGAGCCTGACGAGCTACCGGGCTGCTCCACCCCGCGCCACCTGTCGGGGCTGGAACAGCCCCAAGACGACAAAGCCGCCGCTCGGGATGCCCGGCAGCGGCTTGTCTAACAATGTGAATGGGTTTCCCGTGCGCGGCGCCGGCTACAAAGCCTGGCGACGACCTACTCTTCCATCGCTTAAGCGATAGTACCATCGGCGCAGTCCGGTTTCACGGCCGAGTTCGGGATGGGATCGGGTGGGGCACAGACGCTATAGCCACCAAGCTATGAAGCCGGCGCCGCGTACGGGTTTGTTCTAGAAATCGTGCACAATGTTCATCTGGCTGAGCCACGCTCACCCAAAGCATTGCCGAAGTAATGCAATGCTGTCGGTGACAGTGTGACTCTCAAGCGCGAATAGGACAATTAGGACCGGTTAGCTCCACGCGTTACCGCGCTTCCACATCCGGCCTATCAAGGTCGTGGTCTCCGACCGTCCTAAGAAATCTTATCTTGAGGGAGGCTTCCCGCTTAGATGCTTTCAGCGGTTATCCCGTCCATACATAGCTACCCTGCTGCACCGTTGGCGCGATGACAGGTCCACCAGAGGTATGTTCACCCCGGTCCTCTCGTACTAGGGTCAACTCCTCTCAAATATCGACGCCCACGGCAGATAGGGACCAAACTGTCTCACGACGTTCTGAACCCAGCTCACGTA
>ERZ761607.186-NODE-186-length-127608-cov-13.392809_pt1 | contig 127608 bp, 128 predicted proteins | sample MGYA00511164_ERZ761607 | MGnify/ENA primary metagenome ERZ761607 (study PRJEB28899, sample SAMN02445080) | bioreactor sludge metagenome | biome: EBPR sludge | place: Australia: Brisbane, Thorneside Wastewater Treatment Plant | collected 2011-06-22 ... | reverse complement strand
GATTTTGATAGTGAAGTTCAAATAGGTGGAAAAACATTTCCATATTATGTCATGGAAAAGGCAGATATAGATTTAAAGGATTACATACTTTCTAAAAAGGATGTTGACAGTCAAGAAAAAGTAAAGTTTTGTATAAATATTTTTGACGCCATAAAACAGTTGCATATCGATGATTATTATCACAGAGATATTAAACCAGATAATATTTTTTTATTTTACGAAGATGGAGAAGAAAGAGAAAAACTTGTTTGGAAAATTGGCGACTTAGGCTTAGTTGCAGATAGAGAAAAAGACTACGATGATTTAGGTGAGAAGATAGGGCCTTTTGGTTGGTTGTCCCCAGAAGCAGTGAATAAATTTCTTACAGAAAAAGCCCAACTGGGGTTTGACTGTAAAATTGACGAGAAGTCTGATATTTTTCAGTTGGGTAAATTGTTTTGGTTTATTTTTCAAGGAAATGTTCCGATTGGCCAAATCAGGCAAGATGATTTTATCTGCGAGGTTGAACACAAAGAAATATTATTTGAATTGATTAGTGAAATGTTGCAATATTCAAAAGTAAGACGTATTGATTCCGCGGGTTTAGAGCCGTTTGTTGTTGATTTAAAACTTGCGTTTGCTGTATAAATTAATCAATCAAGAGAGGATATTAATTGTTCCATTCCAAAATTCAAAAGAAAGTCAGAATAGTAACTGTCAAACACATCCCTTATATACTCATCAACTGTTACCTCTTCATCATTACCGTCTTTTGTAAGCTGTAATTTATAGTTACGTTTTTTGGTTATCATGTATAAAAATAGAGTATGGAAATAGACAGAGGCTAGATATCTTTTTTCAGCCACCTGTATTTGTTCGGCCGATTTTAATTTTGCCCTGTTAGATAAAAACACTTTACTATCTAAATTGATGTATATTTTTTCTAGTATATTGCCTTCGCCAACAGGATACATAACTGTACCATAATTCATTTCTATTCCCGAAGTTTCTAATGTTGCCCATTGTTCTTCTTTTACCCGTACTAATTCAGGCAAGCCAATATTGTCGTAAGTTTCTTCTTGTTTTGGTGTTTCAGTTTTAGGTGCTTCTTTATCTTTAACCTTCACTAGCAATATCTGTTCAAAGGTTTCTCCTGCTCCTTTAAGAGTTACTTTTATTTGCACTTCTTCAGTTACTTGCAAATTGTCTGTTGGGCTAAGGGCTAATTTAATTGTTCCTTGGTTTGGGCTGCTTTTAGTAATATTTAATAGTGAGCCAATTTCTTTATCCTTTCCGGGCTTATCGCCTCCGGTACTAATATCAGTTTTTGCGTCCAACAATGCAATTTCTAAATCACCAGGCTCTTCCGACCTGTCAAAATAATCGTTCTCCACATCTGTATCAAACTTTATTATTTTCTCACCGCCTTTTGGTATGGATATTACTTGACGTTCACCATTCTTACTGTTGTGTACATTAAAGAAAGTAGGGAAGCGTTTAGGGTTAAATGGTTTTATATCTTCTTTGGGTTTATCTTTTTTATGTTCTGGTTTCTTTGCTTCGTTGTCCCTTTTTTCTTCAAGTTTTAAAGTGTTTTGCAGCAGCTTAAACAAGTCAGAATCTTTTGGTAAATTCTTGGCAAATGACTTTAATAGTTCATTTGTGTCTTCGCTATCCAATCCTATGGATTCTTTTCTATGCCTGTTAATATCATCCAATTTACTTTTGCGGAGCTTTCTGCCTAAGAATTCTCTAAGCTCCCTGGATTCATCGCCCTCTTTCAGTCTGTCTCTTGAAGCCATAAACAACTCCTTTCTAAATTCATATTTCAACTTAGTGCAGTCAACATGAATCAGCAGGTAATCTTTAAGCAAATTGAATTTTAATGTACGGGTGATAAATTCAGAAGTATAATGCCCATGTGCTTGCCCATTGATGGAAAACATGACAGACATATTGTTTTTAAAAAACTGCCTGCGGATATTTTCCTTTGTTTGTTTCACATCATTATTGCCAGCTTTTGCTTTAAACAAATAGCAGGTTACTTTCATTTCACCAAACAATTCATCTGTATACGTTTCCGAAAAATGGTCGTCTATATAGCTGTTTTCATTTTCTAATCTTCTCTTTAACCCAAACAGATCCAATTCCAATATTTTATTATTGGGATAGCGCTCTTTATTATCAACAGTATAGATGGGCAAAACAGGTTCAAACAAAAACTCATTCAGGCTTTGGTTGAGGTCTTGAGCAAATCCTGAATATCCAGAAGGGAATTGATAAGAATATAGTTTTATAATAGAGCCGCATTTGAACTTTCTATTTAACAACTTTAGGTCTAGGTCTTCTTTTAGTTCAAAAGAGGGAATTTTGCCATCAATTTTTAAATATTCATACCAGGTATTTTTGTTTGATTCCGCTTCACCTTTTGCAAATGGATGTTCTCTTGTGATGGTAAATCCAAATTCACCGGTTCCATCATATTTTCTTGAAGCAATTAACTGATAACCCTTCTTTCCGCAGAACACAATAGCGCCTGAACCACCCATGTTGTACTTTCCTTGTACAAACATTATTTTGTTTTTATTTCCTCTTACTAGAGAAAGAAAAGTTGTATCAAAGTCTTTAGGATGTTGCCCTTCACCGTTATCATAAATAATTACAGAAGTATTCCTTGGTGGCCCGTCAGCAATGATTTGTATTTCTTCTGCTTGTTTCTTTCTATGAGTTGGTATATCCCAATTTTTATGATCAGGAAAAAAACTTTTGACTGCTTCATCCATTGATTTTGGTGCTTGGGCTGAATCTGGCTTTATATTTTTCTCTAAACATTTTTTTGTAAGAATAGCATCGATTGAATTCGTAACCTTTTCTACAAGGGCTGCGATTGGATTGGATTGCTGATTTTCGATTATTCCATAATTACTTTCATTTCCACCAATTGGAACCCAGTTTGCTTGATGGAAAACATCAGGATGTTTATTGATGATTTCCTCCAATTCTTGTTCAGTTCCTGCTTCAAACAAATTCAAGAAAAGTTTTTGTAAATCAATTTGCATAATTTCTAAATCAGGCAGTGAGAGAATAATGTTGCTCTAAATATTTTTATCAAAATATGTAATTCTCGTGATTTACATTGAATTAAACTGCTTCAATTTAAAATATTGCTGATTTCTACCTTTGTAATGGTGTATATTTATGATTTATAACTCCGGGCAAATAAGTATTTGAAAAAACTTAAATTGAAACATACTTATTTTCAACGGTTCATGCAACTGGTTAAATTTAAATTCAGAAATGTCTGATTTTAGTACCGTCATTCAAAAACTCCTCATTTTCCGCAACGAACGCGACTGGGCACAGTTCCACAACCCCAAGGATTTGGCGCTGGCGATTTCGGTAGAGGCCAATGAGCTGCTGGAGCAGTTTCTGTGGAAGGGCCCCGATGAGGCAGACAGGGAAAAAGTAAAGGAAGAGCTAGCCGATGTGTTTGCCTATGCCTTCCTGCTGGCCGATAAATACCAGTTTGACGTGAAGGAGATCGTGCTGGAGAAGATCAAAAAGAATGCAGAGAAATATCCCGTTGACAAGGCGAAAGGAACAGCGAAAAAGTACAACGAATTATGATCGTTTACAGCTCCAACAAGTCCGGATTCTTAAATGATGTGTTTTCAAACGATATCGAAAACATTGTTCTTGGCAATGTAAAACGAAAACTGAACAAAGGTGTCAGCATCTCCGAAATCAAATCATGGGCGCACTCCCTGCAGTATATGGACCGCATCCTGCGGGAGCCTTCAATACCGGATGACTGCGGCATCGCCATCGAGTACCAGATTCTCCTCTCTGGCGCAAGTGTTCCCGCCGAAACATCCATTCGGTTATCGGGAATTTGACGGGATCACTTGATGCCGTATAAATTACCCGGTTTGCAACCGGGTATTGTGTTGATTAAAGAATTTGTTCCCACTGGCGCAAGTGTTCCCGCCGATACAGCCATTCGGTTATCGGGAATTTGACGGGATCACTTGATGCCGTATAAATTGCCCGGTTTGCAACCGGGTATTGTGTTGATTAAAGAATTTGTTGCGAGGAACATATTTATTCGTATTGTTTCGTGAGCCACGAACCAAGGCGGGTGGTATGTGTTTTTCTTTGTCCTTTTTTGCATGCCCAAAAAAGGACGAAAAAGGCACCCGCCGCCAATGACGGCCGGGCGGCGGGAAGTGCCTTGATTAAGCTTTAGCACTACTGTAACCTCAACTTCAGTAACAAAGGATCGGAGAATATTATTGCTATCAACCACTTTTCATTGTAAAGGGTATTATCAATTCGCAGCATCCCATTCGGAAGGCGTTGGTATTGTTTCGTGTGCCACGAACCAGGGCGTGTAGGTTCTTGCGCCAGAAGAGGCTTTTTTGAAATGGTATCCAGCGTGGTTGAAGCAAGGGATCGTTTTTTTGCCGCCGCCTCATATGTTATATGCAAAACTTTAGCATTAGTTTACATAGGAGCCTTGCTAATAACAGACAAATGTCCTAAATTTGTGGACATAATTCTAATGTATGCAAGCGACCACTTATAAAAAGCAAACCTACCTCGACAAGGAGGTTAGCAGCATATTTAAACGGATCAAGAGAAAGCAACAGGTTCCTAATCTGAAAGTTGCAGTTTCTTATTCTGATCTGTTTAATAATAAGATGCTGATCATTTATTTGATACGGGAAGGAATACCCTATTCATTGTTTGACCTGATTAGCATGAATACACCTTTTTCAGAAAAGGACTGGGCCGATATTTTAGATATCTCAACGAAATCCTTACTCAGGTATAAGCAGAATGATACAACATTTAAGCTGACCCAGTCGGAGAAAATTATGGAAATGGCTGAAGTAACCGATTTGGGATTGGAAGTATTTGGAGCCATGGATAAATTTAAATCATGGCTAGATACACCCAACTTTGCATTGGGTAATGTAAAACCTGTAGAACTTTTGAAAGACTCTTTTGGGAAGGAATTGGTTGTCGGTGAGCTTACCAGGATTAATTATGGAATTTTAGCATAATGGAAGTATTTCGATTATCTAATAAAGCATACGCGAAATCGCTATCTGGAATAGGTGCAGCCTTAAAAGGGGCCAGGTGGAATTCTATAGGAATTGAAATTATTTATACCGCCGCGAACAGGTCACTTGCCATGGCGGAAGTCGCGGTGCATTTCTCCGTAGCTACGGCACCGCCTGATTATAAGATGGTGACGATTTATATCCCCGATGATATTTCGATGAAAACGATTAGTATTAAGGACCTGCCATCAGATTGGGCAGTATTTCCACACTCAGACTCAACAAAGATGTTTGGTGATAAGTTTATAGCCGACAATAAGTATTGTGTGTTAAAAATTCCTTCAGCCGTTACGAAAGGCGATTTTAATTACTTAATGAATCCCAGGCACCCGGAGTTTTCAAGGATAAAAATTATTGATATAGAAGACTTCAGGTTTGATAGCCGGTTACTAAAATGATGTACAGGATACAGTAAATGTCAGTATACAGTCACACGAAAAACACCGCTCCTGTTCCTGGTAATCATTTTCAATGTAATCCCTTGCCCGTTACCTGTATGTTCCCACTGGCGCAAGTGTTCCCGCCGATACAGCCATTCGGTTATCGGGAATTTGACGGGATCACTTGATGCCGTATAAATTACCCGGTTTGCAACCGGGTATTGTTTTGATTAAAGAATTTGTTGCGATGAACATATTTATTCGTATTGTTTCGTGTGCCACGAACCAAGGCGTGTGGTATGTGTTTTTCTTTGTCATTTTTTGCATGCCCAAAAAAGGACGAAAAAAGGCACCCGCCGCCAATGACGGCCGGGCGGCGGGAATCGCCTTGATTAAGCTTTTGCACTACTGTAATCTCAACTTCAGTAACAAAGGATCGGAGAATATTATTGCTATCAACCACACTTCATTGTAAAGGGTATTATCAATTCGCAGCATCCCATTCGGGATGCGTTGGTATTGGTTCGTGCGCCACGAACCAAGGCGGGGTTTTGTTTCGTGCGCCACGAACCATGGCGAACCTTTGAGGTATCAAGTCTCTCTCCGATAGGCTTGCGCCAGATGAGTGATATGATTGCATTGAACTTTTTATATGCATTTTGGTTACACAGGTGACCGTATATGGATTTAGCATTAGAATGATGAAACTATGAAATTGACTCCTCACGAATTGCCATCTCTAGGCTATCAACTGCTTGACAAATTGCATCACCAGGAATTGGTACCATTTTTACAAACCTACCTGAAGAAAAAAACAAAGTATAGCATATTCTATTATGCAATTAATATTTTCATTTTCGGCTTTACGGGTTATTTATTCATGGCAGGCTATGGAAAACCTGGATTTTCATTTGGCGACAGGTTTGTGCATTTTTCCTATGGCTTGGCTATTGCATTTGCATTGGTCCCATTGCATGAATACATACATGCGTTGGCGTATAAGGCACAGGGAGCCAAAAACACTTCCTATGACGCCAATCTCAAAAAGTTTTACTTTATGGCTCTGGCGGATCAGTTTGTTGCCAGTAAAAGGGAATTTTTATTTGTGGCCCTTGCGCCATTTGTTTGCATCAGCACCTTACTTATTGTTCCGATTTGTTTTACACATGCAAACTGGCCCCTCAGTTTTTCAGCGGCCTTGCTTGCCCATACGTCCATGTGCGCCGGTGACTTCGGGCTGTTGAGTTATTTTGCGTTTCATAAGGACAAGGAACTGGTTACTTATGACGATGTCAGCGCAAAAATATCTTATTTCTATGGCAGGGATATTGAAAAATGACGCCCGTTTTAGGTGACGTTGTTGAGAAAGCAATTTTATCTCGTAATAAACAAAGCCACTACGACACAAAGCGCGACAAAGAAAATCTCGGTGTGGCTATCTGTCATAGTGGCCCCGTGGTAATAAAAATCGTCTGCTGGGAAGATCAGTAACGCTTTGCAATACTGAATATAAAGCGTTTAGGCTCACTCGTTAGTCCGGCGGCTTCCCTTCTTTTCTTCAGCGCGTCGGAAGTCCAGTAAGACCTGGCTTTCGCCGTATCAGTTATTGCCGTGACCAGCGATATTTTATGGTTATCGTCTGCATCATGACCATATTGCCTGTCTTTAACGCCATTGTCCAGCCGTTCCTGCTTTCCATCCTCAAATGCTTTTTTCCAGGTATCCCAATCTTTTACTGAGTAAGTAGTCAGTACACGCGGGATGTTTCCGACGTTAACCGTATCCTGCCAGACGATGTTTGTAAAGTTGATTTCAGGCGTGCCGGTCACTCCGGCCTTTTTCATTATGTCTTTCAATCCGGGATTTTTGGCAAATGCTTTGGCTTTTTCTACGTCATCCGCTTTCAAAGCGACCAGCACCATGTTTGAGTCTTCCAATGAACGGCCGATAACATATTTGTGTAACCCGCTCGCAAGCCTCGCCGAGTCGTGTGCTTCAAATACCGGCAACCACTTGGCAAAATCCGATACACGGTGCCGGATGGTTACCATGCTTTGCGGAGTTGTGACAATTGTATTTACCGGTTCGGGGGCACTGGCAGTAGCGTCTGCCGCCGGCGCCGGTGCAGGCTCTTCACTTTTTTTGTCGCCTCCGCAGGAACTGATGAAGATGACCAGTGCAGTTAGCAATACCGCACCGGATGTTTTGATTTTTTTCATGTTGTTTTTTTTTGATGTTAAAGAATGGTCGGGTGCGAGTCTCTTGCAGAGGGTAGTGACATATAAATATAAGATTAATATGAACCAGTCAGCGCGAATTTTTGTGGCAGGAAGTCTTTCGGAGGGAGACTTGCGCCAGATGAGCGGAGTACGTATATAAAATAGGAAACATCCCCTACGGGAGATGTTGCTGCGAAGAAGAAATTCAATGACGCATGAACAACGGCCATTCTCAGTAAATCCCATTTATTGAATAACTTTAAAAATGAAACCGATACCGGTAAGGCGCATCAAATCTCAGCCGCTTCAAAAAAGCGCCGGACAGTTTAGCATCCGGAGCCTGCAAGAAGTGCTTAAAGGGAAAAACCTGGTGCATGACTTGCACAAACATGATTTTTATTTTGTGCTGGCCATAGAAAGCGGAAAAGGCATCCATGAAATTGATTTCATACCCTATAAAGTACACAATCACTCCATTTTTTTATTACGTCCCGGACAGGTACACCGGCTTGAGTTATCTGCAGACAGCAAAGGTTTTTTGATGGAGTTTGACCTCGGTTTCTACAAGCCCAGGCAAAGCATCACTGAACAACGCTGGAAAGAAGCAACAGCGAAGAACTATTGCGATGTGGAAAAGAACAGGTTTATTAAACTGAACAGTTTTCTATCAAATATACACGAAGAGTTTGCTGCGATGCAAGAGGGTTATGCGGAGGCGGTAAAAGCCAACCTTGACCTGTTTTTTTTGACATATATCCGCCAAAGCCATCAAGCCGTGCAAAATGCTAAACCAGGGAGTGGTTATATACAGGAACGTTTTGAAGAATTCGCCCAGATGCTGGAAACCAATATCGGCAGCATGAAGAATGCTTCTCAATATGCATCAAAAATGAACCTATCATCCTACCAGTTAAATGCCATTACAAAAACATCCGTAGGGAAAAATGTTTCTGACCTGATCAATGATCAAATCATACTCGAAGCACGGCGCTACCTGCTGGCAACATCCAGCCAGGTAAAGGATATAGCCGATCACCTGGGATACGAAGATGTATCTTATTTTATCCGTTTCTTTAAAAAACATACCGGGCACTCGCCGGAGGCATTCCGCAAGAATTTTGCATAAGTCCTGTTCAACTGAATAACCGTCCTATTAAATCGGCTTTTACCGGTTCTATCTTTGTGTTTGAAAATAATTGGCCACAAAAAAATATCAGAACATGAAAGTAAAAGCAAGATTGATGATGTCTGTAAAGATCTGGATGGTGATCTATCCTTCGATTACATTGTTTTTATTCCTGTTCGGAGAACAGTTATCGGTTCTCCCTTTATATCAAAGAACTTTTATCCTGACGATCACATTGGTTCCCTGGATGATGTTCATCGGCGTGCCTTTTGTTGATTTTATGATCCGGCAACTGACAGCCAGGGAAGCTAAAAATGAAATGCTGGTTACCGGTAAGGATAATCTGTAAATATGAAACAGGTTGCAAGACGAACATTCATCAAACAAACAGGCATTGTATTTGGCGGATTACTCATTAACCCTTCCATACGCAGCCTTGCAAATACAACTATGACAGGTAACAATCAATACGATGTGATCATTATTGGCGGCAGTTATGCCGGATTGGCAGCGGCTATGGCTTTAGGCAGGGCTTTACGAAAAGTGCTGGTTATTGATAACGGTAACCCCTGTAATAAACAAACGCCGTATTCGCATAATTTTCTTACAAGAGACGGTGTACCGCCAACAGAAATTGCCATGATTGCGAGGGAGCAAGTAGGCCGGTACCCTACGGTTCAGTTTTTGCATCAACTGGCAACAGGGGCCAAACAAACAGAAAACGGCTTTGCGGTACAAGTGTCATCCGAAGAAATTTTCAATGCCAGGAAACTGGTTTTTGCCAGCGGTGTCAAAGACATCATGCCTGCCGTTCCCGGATTTTCCGAAAGCTGGGGTATCAGTGTATTGCATTGCCCGTATTGCCACGGCTACGAAGTGAAGCATAAAAAAACAGGGATTTATGCAAACGGAGATAACGCTTTTGAACTGGCCATGCTGATATCAAACTGGACCCATGACCTTACTGTATATACAAATGGCCCATCTGCTTTCTCTGATGAACAAACGGAAATACTGAAAAAGTACAAACTTCCTGTTGTAGAAACTGAAATTAGATCTTTTGAACAACAAAACGGGTATGTGCGGAACATCCTGTTTGTTGATGGCGCCCAATCGCCGGTTGACGCCATCTATGCAAGGCTTCCATTTGAGCAACATTGTTCCATTCCCGAATCGCTGGGTTGCGAATTGACAGAAGAGGGGTATATCAAAATTAATCCGGCACAAAAGACGACAGTAGCCGGAGTTTTTGCCTGCGGCGATAATGTAACGCGTATGCGCACTGTAGCGAATGCAGTAAGTTTGGGCACCACAACCGGCATGATGGTAAATAAGGAATTGATCGAAGAGGATTTCTAAACGGATGAAACATAAAATGCGCTAAATAAATATTGTTTATAGAAGACCCGGCAAGGGTAAATTTAAAATAAAAATCAGCAGTTAACATGCTTATCAACACTGAACGACTTACCATCAGAAACCTGGTATCTTCTGATATAAACGACTTTCACCATTATCGTTCCAACCCGGAAGTAACCAAGTACCAGGGATTTGATGTCTTTAGCCTGGAACAGGCAAAGGCCTTTATTGAGGAAAATGCCAGAAAGGAATTTGGAACGCCCGGTGAGTGGGTGCAGTTTGCCATTGAAAACAAAACAACAGGCCGGCTGATCGGGGATTGCGCCATTAAATTGGATCAGTACGATATAAGGCTGGCAGAAATCGGCATTACCATTTCACCTGGTGAACAAAAAAAAGGATTTGCCAAAGAAACCATGCTGGGCATTTTGGAATATTTATTCAGTCGGGATGATTTTCACCGTGTGACGGAAATAGTCGATGCGGAAAATGAAGCTTCCATACAACTCCTGAAAAGCCTTGGATTCAGGCCGGAAGGCCATTTCATCGAAAACATTTTCTTTAAGGGCAAATGGGGCAGCGAATACCAGTTTGCCATGCTCAGGAAAGACTGGCAGCAATTAAAAGATAGAGAAGTTAATAACAATCATTGAAGGATATCTAGTTGATAAAGGAATTTTAACCGACACTGCACAATGACCAAAAAGACGATCATATTAATCGGGTTCATCGCACTGAAATTCTTTCTGCAGTTTTTTCTGTTAAGCAGTTCGTATGATTTGCATAGGGACGAATATTTGCATCTTGACCAGGGAAAGCATTTATCCTGGGGGTACCTTTCTGTTCCACCATTTAATTCATGGACAGCCTATCTGATTCATCTATTCGGCAATTCATATTTTCTGATTAAGTTTTTCCCTGCCTTGTATGGCGCATTGACAATTTTTATAGTTTGGAAAGCCATAGAAACACTAAATGGAAACCTGTTCGCCTTGATTTTAGGTGCAACCTGTATTTTGTTTTCAGCACTATTGCGATTAAATATGTTGTATCAACCCAGCTCTTTTGATGTTTTATGTTGGACAGCTTTATACTTCATCCTGATAAAATATATCAATACAGGTAACATCAAATGGTTGTATGCCGGGGCTATTGTATTTGCAATAGGCTTTTTGAACAAGTACAACATTGTTTTTCTGCTGATAGGACTTTTGCCTTCTTTGTTGGCAACAAAACACCGGGTGCTGTTTGTAAAACCAGGCCTATACCTTGCTATTTTGTTGGGATTGATGTTGATTTCCCCAAATCTTATATGGCAATACAATAACAATTTTCCAGTCTTTCACCACTTAAAACAATTGGAAGAAACCCAATTGATACATGTAAACAGGTTTGATTTTATAAAGAACCAGGTGTTTTTCTTTTTAGGCTCAACAATTGTAATAATTGCATCGTTTTATGCTTTACTTTTTTACAAGCCTTTTCATAAGTATAGGCCATTTATTTACTCAGTTCTATTTACTTTATTGGCCTTTATTTATTTTAAGGCAAAAGATTATTACGCTATTGGCATTTACCCAATTTATATAGCTTTTGGTTCTGTTTACCTGGCTGATGTCCTGAAAGACGGCTGGAGAAAATATTTACAACCAGTTGCAGTTGCACTTCCTGTACTGTTGTTTATTCCGATGTATAATGTCGCTTTTCCAAATAAAAGCCCGGAATACATTATTCAACATTCAGATGACTATAAGAAATTAGGATTGCTTCGTTGGGAAGATGGTAAAGACCATCAATTACCTCAGGATTTTGCTGATATGACCGGTTGGAAGGAATTGGCATCAAAAGTGGATCATGTTTATGCAGGACTACAAAATAAGGGCAATACGCTGATCATCTGCGATAATTATGGACAGGCCGGAGCCATCAATTTCTATTCAAAACAGAAATTAAATGCCGTGTCTTTTAATGCCGATTATATTAACTGGTTTGATTTATCAAAAAAGTATGAGAACTTAATCAGGGTAAAAGAAGCCAGTGACCCAAATATGGAACTGCAGGAAACATCTGCCTTTTTTGAGCGCTCTATTATTGCTGACTCAATCACTAATCAATATGCAAGGGAATATGGTACAACAATATTTGTTTTTATTGCTGCAAAAATTGATATGAGAGAAAGAATAAAAAGGGAAATTCAAGAAATAAAAAATTATCGCTAACCTGGTTCTGCTTGCAGTTGTCCCGGAACAAGCCGCAATAATTAATAACTTCAAAGGATAGCCATGAAAGCTTTTATAAAAACAAAATACGGGGGCCCTGAAGTTCTTCAATTAATGGAAGTAGATCAGCCTATGGTGAAAGAGAATCACCTCTTGGTAAAAGTGGTTGCAAATTCCGCTAATCCCGCAGACTGGCATCTTTTGAGGGGAAAGCCATTTTTTGCAAGATTTGCCGCTGGACTTTTCAAGCCAAAAGAAAAAATTCCCGGTGCCGACTTCGCCGGTATCGTAGTTGAAACAGGAAGCAAGGTTACCAATTTCAAAGTTGGCGATACAGTGATTGGCGAAACTTTGTTGGGCGGTGCATTTGCGGAGTATGTAAGTGTGCCGGCATCTGTTTGTGGCAAAGTTCCAAGTAATATCAGCCTGGTTCAGATGGCAAGTTTGCCCGTAGCCGGGCTTGCCGCCCTGCAGGCGCTTGTTACACATGGAAAGGTTTCGGCGGGTGAAACCGTTTTGATAAACGGATCTTCCGGTGGTGTGGGTCATTTTGCCGTACAGATTGCAAAGGCATATGGCGCAGATGTAACCGCTGTTTGTTCCGGCAGGAATGTTGATTTCGTGAGGTCCTTAGGTGCCGATAAGGTAATCGCCTATGATCAGGAGAATATTCATCAGCATAAGGGTAATTACGATCTGATTATAGATGCAAACGGTAATCTTACTTATGCAGATTATAAGAGAATGGGTAAAAGGGGCGTAATGGTCGGGTTCACCACAATAGGGCTTATGATGTCAACACTTATCAAAAAGCTATTCGGCGGTTTTCCTCTCATCCAGTTTACAGCAAAGGCCAATGCGAAAGACCTGCAAACCCTGGCGGACTTGGTGGCGGAAGGTAAAATCCGCCCTGCAATTGAAAAATTATATCCTTACAAAGAGATTCCGGAGGCCATAAGCTATATCGAAGCAATGCGCACGAGGGGTAAAGTAGTGATGCAGTGGAAAAATGAACAGAACCTAACTGATTAATCCAACAACTTGACATAAGTACTATTCTAATGGCAAATCGTCCTACCAACCGGGCGGTTCATGATCGTAGCTTTGTTTTGTCAATTTAAGGCTACCGATTCATTCGGGATTAGTCTTTTAGAAATCAATCAACAAACGGTTATTAAAAAAAATTACCATTGAAATGGGCGGGTAAACTATTGCCATAATGGAGAAAATGCACTTAGATTATAAAAACAAGAAATCATGCAACAAACAATCTTTTGGAAAGATTTGGTTGTAATGCTGTTGTCAGCCTCGCTTGCTTCCCATTCGTTTAATACAATTTCTAATCATTCATCATAAAAACTAAGGAAATGAAAATTATCATCGTTGGTGCTTCCGGCACGATGGGTACTTATTTGTCCAGTGCCCTGGAAAAAGAACATGAGATCGTAAGGGCCGACAGAAATAATCATGATGTACAGGTAGATATCACCTCAACGGAGTCTATTGAAAGCATGTATAAAAGGGTTGGGCCTTTTGATGCATTGATCTGTACGGCAGGACCCACATATGTTGGCCCATGGATTAACCTGACGGATAAAACCTTCCGTAATGGTGTGGAAGGCAAGATGATGGGACAGATCAACCTGGTGCTGATCGGCCAGCATTACATCAACCGCAAAGGATCGTTTACGCTGATATCGGGCGCGTTAACCCATGAGCCTCAAAAGAATTTCGCCAATGCTTCTGCAGCTAATTCGGCAGTTGAAGGATTTGTGCGGGCAGCCGCGATTGAACTTGAAAATGGTATTCGTATTAATGCAGTTAGCCCTACTGTGATTGAAAACTCACCTCAATATTTTCCGTTCTTTCCCGGGGAGATACCGGTTACGATGAAACAACTGGAATTTGGTTTCAGGAAGAGTGTTTTCGGGGCTGGCACCGGCCAGGTGATCAAACCATATTAATGCTATGTAAAACCGGGTCGTTTTCCGAAAAGGGAAACGGCCCTAATGCTACAGCAAGTGAAACAATGTAGGGTCAGTTTTCTTTTACATAAGTGACATACGTATTTGTCCTCTGGCGCAAGTGTTCCGAAGGATCACTTGTGCCAGACAAATCAGCCCAGTTTGTAACTGGGCATTAACACGCAACGTCCCCTCCGGGAGACATTGCTGAGAAATAACTTTTTGTAAGCGCTGAAACAAAACGGGTACTTTTCTTTTTTATACAGGCGACCTTCCTGATACTGAAGCTCAAACTACGATAGCACAACCGCCTGATCAGGGAACCCCGTTGTGCTGCGGTTGTAAAGCAACGGCTGCTTTTTTGATTGTCTTTTAGCGGCAAATAAGTAACAGGAAAAAGCAAATAGAATTCTCTACCTTAATGTAGAAATGCCGCTTATCAAAGTACTAGTTAATAATACGCATTGCCCCTTCTGTAGACTTTGTCGGGAAAGTGAAAAACGTTTTATAATAAATTAATTAATCATCATGAAACGAATTGCTAATCTTACAGTTGGTTTTTTGCTCCTGTTCATGTACGCGCAAGGGCAGAGACCCCAAACAGAGGTGCTGACAATGGGAACATTCCATTTTGCATTTCATAACCGGGACCTGATAAAGACTGAGAAAAAAGACCAGATAGATGTACTTGATAAAAAATACCAGGTTGAGTTAGAAGACATAGTCAGCCAGATCATAACGTTCAATCCAACCATTATTGCAATCGAGCAATCCCCAGAATTTCAACCCAGGATCGACTCAATATACAACGCTTACCTGGCGGGAACCTATGATCTTGGGAGGGAAGAATATGAACAGATTGGTTTCAGGGTTGGAAAAAAACTTAACATAAAAAAGATGTACTGTGTCAATGACTGGGGCAGGAACTACAGTTCTATTGACAGCCTTTTAGAAACGGATTCGACTGCCAGAAAAAAATTTATGGATTTCTTTTACCACAACCCCGACTCTGTAAAAATAAGGGAAAGCTTTCCGACTCCCGTATTTGCTACAAAAGGGATAAAGGCTGAATTACGAATAAAGAATGATGAGAAAAATATTCAGAAAGACCTGGGTTCATACTTCATAGGCATATTCAAATATGAGACCGGGCAAGAGCCGTTTATGGGCGCTGATTTTGTAACCGGCTGGTGGTTCAACCGTAACTTGCGTATATTCAGGAATATCCAAAAGATCGAAAGAACGCCAACTGACAGGATTTTGGTTATCTACGGAGCCGGCCATATGAACCTCTTGAATATTTTCATTCATGCATCTCCCGAGTTCAGGTTGGTACGTACAAACGATTATTTGAAGTAATCACAACTGGCGCAAGTGTTCGACACAGCCGGTCATTTGTACCCGACAAATCAGCCCAGATTGTAACTGGGCATTAACACGCAACGTCCCCTCCGTCAGGCGTTGCTAAGTATTTAGTATTGGTTCGTGTGCCACGAACCAAGGCGTGTGGTATGTGTTTTTCTTTGTCCTTTTTTGCATGCCCAAAAAAGGACGAAAAAAGGCACCCGCCGCCAATGACGGCCGGGCGGCGGGAAGTGCCTTGATTAAGCTTTTGCACTACTGTAACCTCAACTTCAGTAACAAGGGATCGGAGAATATTATTGCTATCAACCACTCTTCATTGTAAAGGGTATTATCAATTCGCAGCATCCCATTCGGGAGGCGTTAGTATTGTTTCGTGCGCCACGAACCAAGGCGGGGTTTTGTTTCGTGTGCCACGAACCAAGGCGGGTGGGGATCGGAGAACATTATTGCTATCAACCGCTCTTCAATGTAAAGGGTATTATCAATTCGCAGCATCCCATTCGGGAGGCGTTGCCGGGAAAGAGTATGTTACCGGATTATTAACTGGGATGAACGGCTTGCTCTTCAGTCTGAAACCAAATAGTTTAGGGGTACAAATTGTGAAACATGAACAGAAGCTGGGAAAAAATACAAAATGATGCATTCGCATTTTTTGTGGATAAAACAGAAATTGGGCAGTTGATAATGAAACCCCATTCTTCCAGTGTACAGGCTATTGCCCTTATCCAGGGAAAAGAATATGGCATTAAACGGACGGGAATATGGAAAAATAATGTGGAGATCAGCGATGAAAATAACCAAGTTGTTGCCCATACCCGCATCGAAAAATGGTATGCTCAAACGCTAACCCTTACATACCAGGGCCAAAGCTACCAGCTAATAACCCGAAACAACCCCCTGGCGGAGATGGCCATAACATACAAAGGCAGCGACATCCTTGCTTATGGTTTACATGCTGCGGATAACCGCGACCCGCTTGCTGTGAGGATTACTGCATCCAGCCGGCAGGACGAATATATATTTGATTTTTTGTTGTGGTATCTTTTTTGGCCCATTGCCACTGAGTCGATGGGCGACTACCTGACATTTACTTTACTCATGACTGCTTAGTAATCCCGGGCAAAAAAGAGCATTGCCGGAAAAAGTTGCTACCAATCACTAACCTGCCGGATATAATTTTTCACGGAAGGATATAACCTCCGATAAAGCTCCCTTACAATATCCTCCTGCCTGGGCGTATTGAAACTGTTGCGGTTGATCAATTGCCAGTCTGATGGCGACAGAGCCTGGCTATTACCCGTGTACCTGGCCCGCTCTTCTTCCCAACGGTACTCCTCACGGAAATTCCGGTAACCGATATTTTTATTGTTGTTGAAGTCAACAACCCTCACCTCCATATTCGCCTGGGCGGTAAAACTCATGCGCGTGATGTATAAAGTGGCGCTGACATTATCATATACAGGACGGCCCGACGTATCGGTACCCACCTGCACCTGCTTGCTGACACGCCTCGTGTATTGCCGCGAAAATGGTTGCGGCACTTCCATATTGCGCAACACAAGGTCAATCACCCAATTCGCGTCTATGCGGTCACGTGAGACTTCCCAGTCCGCATAAAATTTCGCGGGGAAACGGTCTCCCAGGTTATTCAATTCCCTCAGCAATGTTTGCTGAAAATATTCCTGGCTGTATCCGGGGCCCCATCCCCAGCCATTATTCACAAAGAAGGAATTGTCCTGCACCGGGTTCACCAGCACTTTCACCATCGCGAGGCCGAAAGCTTCTTCCATTTTGTGGCGACTGTCTTTATAATTGGGCACAAAGCGGTCTGCCTTTTTAAAATAATTATATGCTTTCCGGGTTAAGTCACGGCCGCCTCTGTCGAGGTTATCAATGCCTGCTTCGTAATACGCGGCTGCCGCTTGTTGTTTTTCGCTGATCAGTGTTTCTGAAACATTGTCGGCGCTTACCAGTTTACGCGCGGCTGGCGAACTGTTGATGGCATCATAGGCTTCCTGCAAGGCCTCATAATGGCTGATAATCTTATCCCACCTGCCCAGGTCCCTGCTGTTGCGGCTGCTTTCAATGGCCGACAACCGGTTTTCCCGGATGCGCGCGTATAAAACAGGAATGGCATCCAGTGCCTTGCTGTCGGTTTCATCCTTATTCAATTGCTTAATGGCGTCGGCCAGGGCCTTGTCTTCATTGGCACGGTCCAGGTAATTCTTCTTCTGGCAGGAGGTGAGCAAGAGGCTGACGCTAAGCAAACAGGCCATCCATTTGAGGTGCAGGGTGCGCATACGCATGGTTTAGGTGGAAAAATTACATAAAGCCCTCTGTATTTGACTTCAAATATCTAAAATATATCAACCATTCATCATTTTTCAGCACCATTTATCCCAAACCCTAATTATGTGTTGGGGATTGACGCAAGTGTATTTGTTTGAAAATCAATACTATATCAATCATGACACTTCTTTCCACCACAAGCTACTTTGATAAATATGGTATTATGTGTTGCATAGTACTAAAATCTTCCTATATTTGTGTTGTCAATGGGAAACCCGATTCCGGATGCGGGCGCCTGGCGACAAAGTATAGCCATGAACTTTTAAAACAGTAGCCAATGAACATCGAAAACACAGCCAGCCAGATGCGCAAGGGGGTGCTGGAATTTTGCATCTTATCGGTGATCCGCCAGGGGGAAGCGTATCCTTCAGACATCATAGATAAGATGCGGGCAGCCAACCTGAGCATTTTCGAGGGCACGCTTTATCCATTGCTGACCAGGCTCAAAAACGCGGAACTGCTCACCTATCGTTGGGTGGAGAGCAGCAGCGGCCCCCCGAGGAAGTATTTCAGTTTAACGGAGAAAGGCGCGGCCTTTTATACCGAACTGGAAGCCACCTGGAACGAACTGGCCAACGCGGTTGCAGCCTTGACCAGCCCGATACAGGCAAGCCCACCAGATCCTGTTGCATAAAACCAACCCTCAACAACCGAAACAACATTTCCCATCAGGTTCCTGCGGGGCCTGTAAAACCAACAAGTAGTCATGAAACAAGTCATTAATATCAACTTCCACGGACGGGTAGTGCCGATAGAAGTTTCTGCTTTTGACATATTAAAAGAATACACGGCCAGCCTGAACCGTTTCTTCGCGAGCGAAGATGGAAAGGAAGAAATCATCAATGATATCGAAAGCCGCATCGGGGAGCTCTTCCAGGAGCGTTTGAAATCAGGCGCCACCTGCATCACCGACGAGGATGTTAACGCCATCATCCGCAGCATGGGAAGGCCCGAAGATTTCGATACCGTAGAATCTTCCGCAACCGAATCAGCCGGCACGCAGCAACAAGCGGAAACCGACACAAGCGCAGAACCAGGAATAACGGTTAAGGCTAGACGCTTATACAGGGACGAGAACGATAAAGTCTTTGGGGGTGTCTGCAGCGGCCTGGCCAATTATTTCGGCATCGACAAAGTTGTGGTCAGGATCATCTTTATCATCCTTGCCGTATCCTTCGGTTTTGGTTTGATCCCATACCTGATCTTGTGGATCGCCGTACCGAGTTCCGCAACAAAAGAGATCGGCGCCGTGCGGAAAAAATTATACCGCGACAGCGATGATAAAATCGTCGCGGGCGTTTGCAGCGGCATCGGCAATTATTTTGGCATCAATGCCTGGATCCCGCGCGTATTGTTCCTACTACCTTTCCTGAGTTTTGCCACCCGTTGGGGAAACTGGGGAGCCAACTACGATTTCTTTGATTTCGTACAGGTATCATTCAGCCCGGGCGCGCTGATGGCATACATCATCCTCTGGCTCGTGATCCCCGAAGCCTTAACCACCACCGAAAAGCTGGAAATGAAAGGGGAGAAAGTGGATATGAACTCCATTAAAAACTCTGTGATGGAAGAGCTGAAAGGCGTACAGCATCGTGCCGAAAAATTCGGCAAGGAAGCGGGCGCCATCGCCACCGAAAAAACACAGGCCATGGGTGCCGATATCGGCCGCGTAGCCAAAAGGGGCGGGCGTTCACTGGGCGACGTGATCGCGTTTTTAGTGAAAGTATTTGTCTATTTCATCCTCGGTTGCCTGGTCTTTGCCTTTGTGGTTGCCCTGTTTTCGCTGGGTGTGGTGGCCATTGGTTTATTCCCTGTAAAAGACTTTTTATTAAAAGATGGATGGCAAAACATTTTTGCATGGGGTACATTGATTTTCTTCATCGCCGTACCCATTATCGGTATCATTACCTGGCTGATCCGCAAGCTCGCGCGCATCCGCAGCAACAGCAAACTCATGGGTTTCACTTTCTCCGGGTTGTGGATCATCGGTTGGGTTTGTTTCACATTCCTCCTCGCATCGGTTACCCGCGATTTCAAATCAGGCAATAACCTGTATGAAGAAGAAATTGTACTCAGCAACCCTGCAGTCGATTACCTGGAACTTACTTCCGTGAGGCCAAACCAAACGGTTTACCGCAGCAACTGGTTCAGGCTCGAGCCATTTGAAAACCTGGATGAAGACACAGCCATCGTGCGCAATGTCAGGGTTCAAATCATTCAGTCTAAAACCGACAGTTTCCGCGTGGTGATGCACAGGATGGCCAGGGGCAATACCCGCCGTTATGCCGATACGCTGGCTTCGCTGATCCAGTTTAATGCCGTGCAGCAAGACAGCCTGCTGCTCTTAGACAGGGGCATACCCATCACCCGAAAGGATAAATTCCGCAACCAACGCGTCATCATTACTGTATTTGTGCCTGTAGGCAAACGTGTGAAAGTTGACCGCAGCGCCGCCAACTGGCATAATGTGCAGTTTGATGGCCCATGGGACGATGACCGCGATTGGGAAGTAGAGACTAAGGATATTCAGCATGGATGGGATTTTGGTGTGGAGTACATCATGAAGAAAGACGGATTGTACACAATTGGGGGGCAACCCGCCAATCAATGGGAAAAGGAACAAAAAATTATTGACGACTGGGATAATTCCGGAACCCCGGATGACACTGACCGTTACCGCTATGATAACAGGGGTGATAACCGCGGCGCTACGGATTCGGTTTTGATGAAGCAGCAACTGGAAAAGCAACGCGTGAAGGATTCTTTACGCAAGGAGAAAGAAGAAGCGGAAGCGCAGCTCAACCGCCTGGAAGCCCGCACAGACCGAAGCCCTATTTTGCAAACAAGCAGCATCATGTCGTACAGTCCGATGTTGATGATTTATCCATAAACGATGTTTCGTTGTTGAGCGGAACCCCTATCAAAGAACCCGGTGTATGCCGGGTTCTTTGTGTAAATTCAATTACATTTGCATCCTAAATTTTTTTCATGAAGACCACTCCATTCACCGATAAACATATCGCGCTGGGCGCCAAGATGGCGGAGTTCGCGGGCTATAATATGCCCATCTCTTACAGCGGCATTAATGAAGAACATGCTGCCGTGCGCAACAACGCGGGTGTATTTGACGTGAGCCATATGGGTGAGTTCATCCTGAAAGGTCCGAACGCGCTGGCTTTGATCCAGAAGATCGCAAGCAACGACGCTTCTAAACTGAAAACGGGCATGGCCCAATACAGTTGCATGCCTAATGAAAACGGTGGCATTGTAGATGACCTGCTGGTATATTGCATTGAAGAACAGAAAGTATACATGCTCGTGGTGAACGCGGGCAATATCCGCAAAGACTGGGATTGGATCAGCAGCCATAACACCGAAGGCGTGGATATGGAAGACATATCGGACCGCACCGGCCTGCTGGCTGTGCAGGGGCCCTTCGCCACACGCATCCTGCAGTCACTAACGGAAATGGATATCCTAAATTTAAAGTATTACACTTTTGTAAAAGGTACATTCGCGGGTGTTGATAATGTATTGATCAGCGCAACGGGTTATACCGGCGCAGGCGGCGTGGAAATTTATTTCGACAATAAGCATAACGTTGCCGGTACCATCTGGGATGCCATTTTTGAAGCAGGCAAGGCCCAGGGCATCAAACCCATTGGATTGGGCGCACGCGATACACTCCGCCTCGAAATGGGCTTCTGTTTGTATGGCAATGATATCGACGACCATACATCGCCCCTGGAAGCCGGCCTTGGCTGGATCACGAAGTTCAGCAAAGACTTTGTTGGTAAGCCAGTGCTGGAAAAACAAAAAGCCGAAGGCATTACCCGCAAACTGGTTGGTTTTGAAATGACCGAGCGTGGCATCGCCCGTCATGGATATGACATATGCAACGCGGCAGGGGAAGTTATCGGGCATGTAACTTCCGGTACACAATCTCCTTCGTTGGGCAAAGCCATCGGGTTGGGCTATGTGCAAATGCCGTACACAGCCATTGATTCGCCGATATTCATTCAGATCCGCAACAACGCGGTTGCAGCCAAAGTTGTGAAAGTGCCTTTTGAATAAACGTACAAAATGAAACCTTCCTTATACACGATTCTCTCGCCGGCTCTGCTGAACCTTTATGATGTGTCAAACAGCGTGGTGGTTATTATTGATATCCTGCGTGCCACATCCACCATTGCCACCGCGATGGAAAATGGCGCTAAATCCATCATACCCGTTGACAGCGTAGCCGAATGCATCCGCATTGGCAAACAGATCGACGCGATCACCGCGGGTGAAAGGGATGGAAAAGTTGCCGAAGGGCTGCAGCACGGCAATTCCCCATTCGAATACCCCGAATCATTCATCAAGGGCCGCACACTGGTGCTGACCACCACCAATGGCACCAAGCTCCTGCATATGGCGCTTGATAAGGGCGCGACCGATATCATCACGGGCGCGTTCTCTAACCTCGATGTGATTTGCGATTACCTGCTGAAACAAAAAAAGCCCGTAGTGCTTGCCTGTGCCGCCTGGAAGGATAAGGTGAACATGGAAGATACGCTCTTCGCGGGCGCCGTAATTCAACGTATCCGCGAACATGTTACCATTAACTGTGATGCTTCGCATCTCGCCCTCACATTATATGAAGCGGCTAAAGACAATATGTTTGAATTTATGAAATCCAGGAACGCCTCGCATTACCAGCGGCTCAGTTCCTTTGGGTTGGAGCGCGATATCAGGTTCTGCCTGGAACCCAATACCGTCAGGGCTTTGCCCGTGTATGAAAACGGAAAGCTGGTGAACAAATCCCTGGCTTCATAAGGAAGCAAGATTCAATGTTATAACAATCATTTAATATGGCAACGGATTCCACAAATCCGGGGTTCCCGTCATTCCTTTTTCTCCACAAAGTTTCCATTTCAGCGCCATCCCTCAGCTATTTTCCTTTACTTTTGCAAATTGCCTTTTTCTGAAAGGGTTTGGATATTTCCGTTCCTGAAAAGCGCATATGAATCACAGTTACATTTCATATAAAGCACCTCTGTTTTGGCATTAACGCATATCATCAAGCACATATACAACAACGGCTCCGACGAAGTAATCCGCAAAGGGAAGAAGATCCACGGGATGGGGTTTGTTGACCTGGTTGAGCACGACGAACTGATGGGTGGTATTGTCTTCCGCGTGAAAGACGATACCTACAATACATATTACAAAGTGTACATCCAGAAGTATGCGGACCCCAAGCGCATGACGCTGCGTTGCGGTTGCCCGTACAATATGGGCGATATCTGCAAGCACGAAGCCGCGGCCCTGTTCCGTTTGCAGGAAATGGCGGATAAGAACTTACTCAGCGGCAGGGACATCGAATACAACCAGTACCATACTGTGATCAAAATGAAGGTCATCGACCTTAAGATGATCCGGATGCTCACGTCGCCTGCCATTTATGAGGAGGCGGAGAAGATGCTCCGCGCGAACAAGGCGAATATCACGCTGGCAAAAGACGAACGCGTGGAAGCGGAACTGCAATATAACGGTTACGTGTACCCGCTTGTTATACAGAAGAATGATGAACGAAATTTTGACACATCATGTACCTGCGGCGAAACGCAGCACCCGCTCTGCGAACATAAAACGCTTTTGTTTTTGCAGTTGCTTAACGCCTATGGCCCTAATTATTTCGACAGCATAAGAAACTGGGACAAGGAAAAGAACAAGCTCCTGCAGATGTACGGTTACAGCCTGACCGACGACCTTACCGGTAAGTTTGAATTTACCTATAAAGAGGGCAAACCTTTTTTGAAAGTGCTTGACCCTTCTATCCGCAAAGTCAGCTCCATGCCTGAATCGAGGCCCGCGGCCGCATCGTCACTGAACCCTCCAGCAGAGGCGGAGACGGCAGTTGCGGAAGCGCCGAGGATGCGCCTGGGGCTGGTGTTTCAAATGAAACCCGATAAGTACCCGGGTTTTGTGGTACAGGCCGTGCAGGGCGAACCCGATGAACAGCAGGAGCAATTTTTGGGTAAAGTGGAGTTGTTGGACCTGACCAAGTTTGTGAACACCGAGCCTTTTAGTGAGGAAGATAAGATGTTGTTTCAGCAGGTCAGGAAATTACAGGAACCTGAAATCAATAAATACCTGAACAGGAATTCACCATTCAGTGGGATTTGGGAGAATATCATCCACACGGATGAGGATGAATTGCCGGAGGAGACGCAGGCGCTGATCGCGGAATACCTGCACCCAAAGCTATTGCGCATTTTTGAAGAACAGGCTTCGAATCCGTTTGTATTTATCCTTCCGGAAAAAACAAATTTCAAAACGGCCAACCTGCAGCAGGTGGAATTGAGTGCGGAGGTATTATCGCCGCTGTTTAAGCTGATGTCGGGCACAGAGCAACTGGAATTGAACTGCATGACCCGCATCAGCGGACAGCTCACCGGCTTGCAGCAAAATGCCTGCAAAAGCAACCTGATATTTTTACGCGATGGCATAATATATATATGGAAAAGGCCGGAGGACGCGATGCAGGTGGCGAGGTTCATGAAGGACGGGCCGATGAAACTCAGTCGTACCAACTGGACCGAACGCATGCAGCAGGTAATTTTGCCTTTAACCAGGGAATACCAGGTTGACTTTGATAAGTCGCTGATAAAAGAAGTAAAATCGGTTAACCCTGAAGTAAAGCTGAACCTGCTGGAGAAAGGCGACTACCTGGTGTTTCAGCCAGTGTTTACATACCAGGGGTATGAAACAAAGCCACAAGACAAAGGCAGCATCACCATTCCAGGCGCGGATAAGATACTGATCATACACCGTAACCCGGAAGCGGAAGAATCATTTATACAAAAACTGCAGGGCCTTCATTCCCAGTTTGTTCGCCAAACTGAAACCAATAGTTTGGTGTTAAAAGGCGTGGATGTGTTGCGCAACAACTGGTTTTTCCTTTTTGTTGACGCGATGAAGGAAATGAAAGTGCCTGTATTTGGTTTTGAAGCCTTGCGCAATTTCCGGTTTAATACGGCGAGGCCCAATACCCACATTCATGTGAGCAGCGGCCTTGATTGGTTTGACGCGAAAGTGGAGATTGAGTTTGGCGAACAGCGTGTAGGCATTGCCGATATTAAAAAGGCATTGGCCGGAAAGCAATCCTTTGTGCAATTGGGTGATGGTACTTTGGGGATACTTCCCGACGAATGGCTGAAGCGTTACGCCCTGCTGTTTAAAGTGGGCGAGGGCCGTACAGATAAACTGAGGTTATCGCGGTACCACCTGAGTGTGATTGATGAATTGTATGAGAACCGTGATGAAACCGAAATCAGTTTCGCGCTGGACGAGAAATTTGAACGCCTGCGGGAGTTTAAGCATATCCCTGAAACGCCCGCCCCGGAACACTTGCGGCCGATTTTAAGGCCCTACCAATTGTCGGGCTTTCAATGGCTGAACTACCTGAACGATGTGGGTTGGGGCGGTATCCTGGCCGATGATATGGGTTTGGGTAAAACCGTACAGGCCCTGACGATGATGGACCATTACCGGAATATCAACGAGGGCGAATTGCAGGCCATCGTTGTTTGTCCGACCACGTTGATATACAACTGGCAGAACGAAATAAAAAAATTCACGCCGGCGCTGACCTATCATATACACCATGGCAATACCCGTACGCGCGACGCGGAAGCGTTGAAGCAGCACAACATCATCATCACCACATACGGAACATTGAGGAGCGATGTACAGTTGTTCATGAAGATTTTGTTTGATTATATTGTATTGGATGAAAGCCAGGCGATCAAGAACCCGGCATCAAAAGTCACGAAAGCGGCATCTTTACTGGCCGGCAAAAACCGCCTCTGTATGAGCGGTACGCCATTGCAGAACAACACTTTTGATATTTACGCGCAGATGAATTTCCTCAACCCGGGCTTACTGGGCAGTATGGAATTTTTCAGGAATGAATTCGCTACACCGATCGACAAGTTTGGCGAGCAGGACCAAAAAGAGCATTTGCGCAAATTGCTCTATCCTTTTATCCTGCGCCGCACCAAGGAGCAGGTGGCCAAAGACCTTCCGGAGAAAACAGAAACCATTTTGTACTGCGAGATGGATAAGGAGCAACGCCGCATTTATGACGCGTACCGGAATATGTACCGTGATAAAATCCTTGGCACCATTGAACAGCAGGGTATCGATAAGTCGCAGCTCACCATTTTACAGGGCCTGATGAAACTGAGGCAGATCTGCGACAGCCCGGCCATTTTGAATGAGGATGAAAAGTACCCGAACCACTCCATAAAACTGGAGGAACTGGCGCGCGAGATCGAAGAGAACATCGGTGAACACAAGGCCCTGATCTTCTCGCAGTTCCTGGGCATGCTCGACCTCATCCGTAAAAAACTGAAGGAAGACGGCGTGCCATTCGAATATTTTGATGGAAGCACATCGGCGGTTGACCGTGAGAAGGCCGTACAGAATTTCCAGCAGAATGAAGACTGCAGGGTGTTCCTGATATCATTGAAAGCCGGTGGTGTGGGTTTGAACCTTACGGCGGCCGATTACGTGTACATCGTAGATCCCTGGTGGAACCCCGCGGTGGAACAACAGGCCATTGACCGGACGCACCGCATCGGGCAAACAAAAAATATTTTCGCTTACCGCATGATTTGCGTGGATAGCATTGAAGATAAGATCCTGCAACTGCAGGAGAAGAAACGCCTGCTCGCCAAAGAACTGATCGCGGATGACAGCAGCTTTGTGAAAGCGCTGACCAGGGAGGATGTCGAGTATCTTTTTAGTTAGAAAAGAACTAATTTTGCAATGATGACAAATCTAAGTTCATACATCACTATAAATCCCGAAATAAGGTTTGGGAAACCATGTATAGTGGGGACACGGATTGCCGTTTCAGATATTTTGTCCTGGCTGGCATCAGGAATGTCGCATGAAGATATTCTTGAATCGTATCCTTTTTTAACAAATGAACATATATTGGCAGCTCTGGCCTTTGCAGCTAACAGGGAAGCTATGATTAAAATGATTGCGGCCTGATGCTAAGTTTATTGTTAGATGCAAATATCTCCTGGAGAATTGCAACTCCACTTGCAAACGTTTTCGGATTTTGCATTCATGTAGAACATACAGATTTGCCTATTCCGGCATCCGACACTTTGATTTGGGAATACGCAACCAGGAAGAATCTTATTATAATAACTAACGATGAAGATTTTTTGACATTAGCCAGTATCAAGGGTTCTCCACCCAAAATCATCTTATTGAAAACTGGCAATCAAAGTAATTCTTTTATTCAAGACACATTGATAAGACATAAAGAGCAAATCATAAATTTTTCAGTTTCTCATGATTATTCTGTTCTGGAAATTTATTAACCTAAAATGAAAATTCCCCTACGTGTGACCGTAAGGGAATCATCGGGATCGAGGTATACGCTTTTTATGATGCAATAAAGTTTTTGAGCCTTTGAAATTCCCTGTTGCTGTCAGAGAAAAACAAACTGTTGATGGCATTGGCCATGGCTTTGGCAATCGAGGCCAGGTTCAGGGTGATGTGTTCATTTTTTTTCATAAAAGTTGGATTTTGGGGGTACAGTACAAAAGTAAATCAGCCCCTAAACCCAATCAAGCGCGATATCACGGAATTTTTATATGCGTAAATTCCGAAATATGCGCGGGGTTTCACCAAACCCTTTGTACGTTGCGGCGCATGCGCTGCCCTTTTTTGTAATACTTTATCGGGTACACTTCCGGGTTTTGGCGCAGCTTCAGGAAGAAGTTTTTGACCATGCGTACTATGAGTGGCTGGTTTAGGGTTGGATGTGCCATATTCAATAGGTTTGATTAAAGAAAACGCTGCGGAATTTCATTTATTGTTTCAGTTAGCCGGCTGTCAATCAACGCAATCCAACTTTACATTCATTTTCGTTGTATATTGGTTCATCCTGCTTTCGCGGGAACCTTCAATTCATTGATTATGCTGAAAAGATTCTTCATTTTTTGCCTGACTGGCCAATCTTTACTGGCTTTCGGGCAAGATAAGCCCATTGCATTTACCGGCGCCACGATATACCCCATTTCGGGTAAACCCATAACCAATGGGGTGATGATCGTGCAGCAGGGTAAGATCCTCGCTGTTGGCGACCAGACGACCCCCATACCAGCCAACGCCACAGTCACCAACCTGCAGGGCAAACTGATCATGCCCGGATTGGTTGATACACATTCGCACCTGGGCGGTCCGGAGGGTGGCGATAATTCCGCGGCCCTGAACCCCGAAACCAGGGCCATGGATGCGGTGAACCCCACAAGCGACGGGTTTAAGAAAGCGCTCGCCGGCGGCATCACCACCATTAATATCATGCCAGGTTCGGGCCACCTGATGAGCGGGCAAACGATTTATGTAAAAATGCGTGCGGGAAAAACCATTGACGACCTGCTTATTACCAATGAAAAAGGTTTATATGGCGGATTGAAAATGGCGAATGGCACCAATCCCATGCGGACCGCGGCTGGTCCTTTCCCGGGAACGAGGGCAAAAAGCGCTTCCATGGTGCGCGAATTATTTTTAAAAGCGCGCGAATACCAGAAAAAAATAGAAAAGGCCGGAAGAGACAGCAGCAAAATGCCGGAGCGTGATTTGAGGATGGAACCATTGGTGGAAGTGTTGCGCGGGCAAAGAGTGGTGCATTTTCATACACACAAATCAAATGATATCATGACGGCCATCCGGCTGAGTAAGGAGTTTGGTTTCCGGACGGTACTGCATCACGTGTCTGAAGGATGGATGGTAGCCGATGAAATTGCCCAATCGGGTTTCCCTTCATCCATCATCAGCATCGACGCGCCCGGGGGAAAGATGGAAGCCATGAACCTATCCCTCGGCACAGGGGCCGCACTCGAAAAAGCGGGAGCCCCGGTAGGTTTTCACACGGATGACGGCATTACCGATTCAAGGCTTTTCCTGCGTTCGGCGGCCATGATGGTCAGGGCCGGGATGAGCCGCGATAAGGCCCTGGAAGGGTTAACCATCACCGGTGCCCGCATGCTCGACCTTTCCTCACGGGTAGGCACACTCGAAGTTGGGAAAGACGCGGACTTTATCGTATTGTCGGGCGACCCGTTCAGCGTTAACACAAAAGTGGAACAAACCTGGGTGGAAGGCATCAAGCGCTTTGACCTGGGCAACCCTGCCGATAAGGCGTTTTTGCTGGGCGGATATGATGTGTACTCTCCCATCCGTTCCGAATTCCATCACCATACCGACGACGACCATCGCCACGAACAATAACCGACAAACAATTAAGTATGACGATCAAACATATCATATCAGCTTCTTTTACCCTGCTCATCAGCATCCCGGCGCTGGCGCAAACAGCCATCAGGGCCGAAATACTGTACCCGGTTTCGGGTAGCCCTATCCGTGATGCAGTGGTGCTGGTGCAGAAAGGCAAAATCGAAAAAGTTGGCCCTGCATCCGGCGTGAACATTCCCGCAGGATATAAAGTCATCAACACAAAAGTGCTGACACCCGGGCTCATCGACGCCCGCACGGTGGTGGGCATGGCCGGCGCCCTGAACATACCTGTTGACCAGGACCAGCTGGAGAAATCATCCCCTGTGCAACCTGATCTCCGCGCCATAGACGCGTACAACCCTGAAGAAACTTTGGTAAAGACCCTGCGCGGGTTTGGTGTAACCAGCATCCATACAGGTCATGGCATTGGCGCACTGGTGAGCGGACAAACCATGATTGCGAAAACAAAACCGGGTACGGTGGAAACCGTTACCATCAACCCATTGGCCATGCTGGCTATGACGATCGGCCCATCCGTGTCGGGAAATTTTTCATCACCTGGTACTAAGGCTAAGCAAATGTCAATGCTGCGGACAGAATTGTTGAAAGCGAGAGATTACCTGAAAAAGCAACAGGATAAAGACAGTACCAAAAGGCCGGCTACTGACTTGAAAATGGAAGCGCTGGCTAAATTACTGAAAGGCGACATCAAAGGGTTGATCACCGCCAACAGTTCGCTTGACATCATGAATGCCATCCGCTTGCAAAAGGAGTTTGGCTTTAAGCTGGTGCTCGACGGCGCCGCGGAAGCCTATCGCCTCATTCCTGAAATCAAACAATCCGGTGCGGAAATCATTCTGCATGCCACCATGGCCCGCAACGAAGGCGACCGTGTAAACATGAACCGCGAGAGCGCCGCTTTACTAACGGCAGCGGGTATACGCGTATCAATTGAGAGCGGCTATGAAGCCTATGTGCCGAAAACAAGGGTTGTATTGCTTGAAGCCGCGCAGGCAACGGCTTACGGCCTTTCGGTGGAAGACGCGCTTCGCGCCATTACGCTGAACCCGGCCATTTTACTGGGCATTGAACAAAGGGTTGGGAGCATAGAGCCGGGGAAAGACGCAGACCTTGTGATGTACGATGGCGAACCGTTTGAATACTTGACACGGGTATGCGGCGTGATGATAGACGGGGAGATCGTGAGCGATACCTGTCAATGACCGGCGGCCTTCAATTCGGCCTCTTCTTTTTTCCACTCACGGTCAAGCACAAACGTACCGAAAGGGACCAGCGAAGACACAAATACTTTCACAAACCAGGCAAAGCTTTTGCGGTACTGGGAATAGCTTTCCCATGCCAGCACCATCATCCCTACAAACAGGGCGCCGTGCAATCCGCCTACTACGCTTACGGCTTTTGGCATATCGGCCAGGTACTTCAGGGGCATGGCAACACCCAGCAGCAGGATATAGGAGATACCTTCAATAAAGGCTACTTTTCGGAACCAGGAAAACAGTTTAGTTGATTTCATAATGGTATGCGCGACAGGGTTGCGCTTTAGTAATTGATAACTTGTTCGATCATCTCAGGCGTTTCGCGCCATTCATATTGCTGGTTGCGCAATTGCGGCTCGAAGCCCGCTTCGCGGATGGCTTCCTGCATGCTCCTGCTGGTGAATCGGTGAGGGGCGCCGGCCGCGCTGACTACGTTTTCTTCAATCATGATGCTTCCGAAATCGTTGGCGCCCGCGTGCAGGCAGAGTTGTGCCACGTCTTTTCCCACGGTGAGCCAACTGGCTTGTATGTTGATGACATTTGGCAGCATGATACGGCTGAGCGCGATCATGCGGATGTATTCCTCCGCTGTAGTGAGGTTATGTACGCCACGGATTTTTGTGAGCAGGGTGTCCACATCCTGGAAAGTCCAGGGGATGAAAGCGAGGAAACCCTTGGCATCAGCCGGTTTGCGGCTTTGCACTTCGCGGATTTTCACCAGGTGCTCAAAACGTTCCTGAAGGGTTTCTACATGGCCGAACATCATGGTGGCTGATGTGGTGATGTGCAGTTTATGCGCTTCGTGCATGATATCAAGCCATTCCTGCGCGCCGCATTTGCCTTTGCTGATCAGCCTGCGTACACGGTCTGTCAGGATCTCCGCGCCTGCCCCGGGCAAACTGTCCATGCCGGCTTCCTTCAAAGCGGCGAGCACTTCGTGGTGCGTACTTTTTTCCAGTTTCGTGATATGGGCGATCTCCGGGGGGCCGAGGGTGTGCAGCTTGATATTGGGATAATGGGATTTGAGTTCCCGGAACAGGTTCACATAAAAAGAGAGGCCGAGTTCAGGGTGGTGGCCGCCCTGCAGGAGGAGCTGGTCGCCGCCATAACGGATGGTCTCTTCAATTTTCTGTTTGTAAGTATCTATGTCCGTGATATAGGCTTCGGGATGTCCCGGTATCCGGTAAAAGTTACAGAACTTGCAATTGGCGATGCACACATTGGTGGTGTTCACATTCCGGTCGATCTGCCAGGTAACTTTACCATGGGGCACCTGTTTCCGGCGGAGGGTATCGGCCACAAACATCAGGTCGGCCAGTGCAGCATTTTCAAACAAAAAGCAGCCTTCTTCTACAGAAAGGAATTCGAAGCGAAGGGCTTTTTGCAATAAATCGTTCACATTCATAAATCGGCAACCAGGATTAAGGCTGGTATAACATCAACAAAATTAAGCCTATTAGGTTGTACAACCGGAACGAACATGATGAAATGGGTTTTTGCCTGGATTTGCGCCTGCTTATTAACTGTTAACCCTGCCGGGGCGCAGGAGATCATGGAACAACCTGAAGCCGGGTTCCTGGCCCGTGTCCCTTTTCGGCAGTTTAGTGGTGGTATTATGATTATCCGTGCCACGGTTGACCATGTCAAAGACAGCCTGAATTTTATTTTAGATACCGGCAGCGGCGGCATTTCCCTTGATTCGGCCACCTGCACCGACCTGGGCATCAGCATCAGGCCTTCCGATACCAGCATTACCGGGATCGCCGGTGTCAAAAAAGTGCCTTTTGCCTTCAATAAAACCCTGCACCTGCCCGGACTGGATGTTGACAAGCTTAATTTTCATGTGAATGATTACGATATATTAAGCAGCGTTTACGGCGAAAAAATTGATGGCATCATCGGGTATAGTTTTTTCAGCAGGTATGTGGTAAAGATCAATTTCGACAGCCTTTACCTTGAGGTATTCACACCCGGCAAAATTGAATATCCGTATGGCAGCACCACCCTTCGGCCTATTTTCACCACCATCCCCATACAAAATATGCAGGTGAAGGATAAACGAAAAGTGCAGTCTAATTTTTATTTTGATACCGGGGCCGGACTTTGTTTTTTGATGAGCGAACGTTTTATACACGACAGCAGCATCCTGCACCGGAAACGGAAACCATTGCTGACACAGGCCGAGGGCATGGGCGGCAAAATGCAAATGAGGCTTACGGTTGTGAAGGAAGTGAAACTGGGGCCATATCATTTCAGGGCCGTCCCCACATATTTGTATAAAGATGTTTATAATGTTACGGCTTATCCATATACGGGCGGCCTTGTGGGCAATGATATCCTGCGCCGCTTCAACATGATTGTGAATTACCCGCAACGGGAAATCAATATCATTCCTAATTCACATTTCCACGACTCATTCGAATATGGATACACCGGGCTGAGCATTTACCAGACCGGCGATAAGATTACCGTAGGCGACGTGATCCCCGGGTCGCCTGCAGATGAGGCGGGCTTTAAGACGGATGATGAACTGATCAGTGTAGGTACCAATTTCTCCGGTATCATCCAGCAATACAAAAATATCCTGCAGGAACCCAAAAAGCGTATAACCGTGATTGTTAGGCGGAATGACCAGTTGCAGCAACTCGTTATCGAAACCATGAGCATTCGGTAATATCCGGGATGGATAATGGTTTACCTGAATTGCGCGGATATGCCGTAACAGATGCTGTCGTTTATCCGCTGAAAGCTGATGCCATTGATTTTCCGTAAGCGCCGCGAACGCCTCCTGTCGAGCAGGTTTCCTTTTTCATCAAATAACTGTGGTTGCGCGTAATAGGTGAGGATGTAATATTTTCTCGATCCGAATATTGGCTTAAACGCCCTTGGCTTCACGGAAATCATGATCATATGTTCTTTCTTTCCGTTAGAATAATAATCGAAACGGTTGACCCATGTGCTTTTGATGGTTTGCATCAGCCGGATCAGTTGCATGGTGCCGCTGAGTGCAAAATCATAATGCCGCAGTGTATCGCGCAGCCTTGGGTCTGCAACCTGGAAATCATAAATATACGTGAGGCTGTCGGTGTGGATGTCGAGTGAAATATTCTGAAAACCTTTGTCGGTAAATGCCATGGAGAAAGGATGTTGCGCATAGAGGGCCCCGTACAGGTTTTTGATGCTGTCGAGTTCCGCCTGTTGTTCCGTATAAAAACGGCCCGTGATATTTTTACCCGTGCATGCCGACAGGAATAATAGCATTGAGAAAATGATATGTGAGTGCGCTTTACTCATCCTTGTTTTTTTTCGTGCAATAAGAAATACCAAAGACCAGCCGCTTGAAAAATTCAGGGTGCACCTGCCTCAGCGTCTGGCTTCCGTAATCCCAATACCTGATGGTTACGGAATGGTCGTCTCTGTATATCCAGTGCAAAACCACATAATGCGTAGGGATTTGAATTTTTATTTTATCGAGTTTCTTTTTGTGCAGGATGCGGTTGTTGAGGTACAATACCACGGTGCCGGATTGTAATTTTTCATTGATATATGCATCCGGGTGGAGCAGGTTTGGACGCACCAGGTCTGATCCGCGCGCTTTCACGTTGTAATGCAGTAACTGCCTCGCCATCCTGTTGAACTTCGCGTAATTCACGGCGGCCCACATGGTATTTTCGTCGCCGGGGTCGTACCGTCGGTTGAAAAAATTGAGGTAGCCTTTATAGTGGTCGGCCAGGCAAAGGTACCAGAGTTGTTCTGCCGGCCTGATATCGAGTACCCCTTTAAAACGCAGTGTCCCAGCGGCTTTTTTGACGCGTGCGGAAGGATTAAACTTCACGCCCCTGTAAACGGCACGGCCTTCAGTGTACAGGCTGTACATGAGTTTTGCATAACCCAGCGGATCGTCGTTTAACAATAAATAGGAAATGGCGCCATAACCGCAAAAGTTTGTTTCCCTGCCGGGATATATGCTGGCGGGCTTTTCGATATTCAATTTAATATTATCGATAAATAATTGCGGGCGCACATTGGGCCAGTGTTTGCTGCGGGGAAGCGGCCCGATGCTGTCGAGGTATCGAAATGCCTCGTCGGCAGAGGAAGTATGTACCGGTAAAGCCGATATGTCTGGAGTACCAGGTATAGCAGCCGGTTGCGACAAAACGGTTGCAGCCAGTAACACAAAAAATATGAGCATAAAAAACCTGGACATACAGACGGATAGGGCCTGTAAAGGTAATACAAGCGCCTCATCCCCAAAGCGTTTCCGAAGGGTTCAACCATTCGCGATGATGCGGATGTTCTGCGTTACCTTTGCGGCATGATCAGTTTTGAGAAATTTACTTTATCGAACGGACTCAGGGTTTTGGTGCATCCCGACCAAAGCACACCGATGGCTGTTGTGAATGTATTGTATGATGTTGGCGCCAGGGATGAAAACCCGGAAAAGACGGGCTTCGCGCATTTATTTGAACACCTGATGTTTGGCGGCAGCGTGAATATCCCTGTGTATGATGAACCTTTACAGGTTGCCGGGGGTGAAAACAACGCATACACCACCAACGACCTGACCAATTATTATTGCCAATTGCCTGCCGAAAACCTGGAGACCGCTTTTTGGCTCGAGAGTGACCGCATGCTCAGCCTCGCGTTCAGCAAAAAAAGCCTCGACGTGCAGCGCAAAGTGGTATGCGAAGAATTCCGCGAACACTATATCAATAAACCTTACGGCGATGTATGGCATGAGTTCAGGCGTTTGGCATACAGCACACACCCTTATCGCTGGATGACCATTGGCGCCAAGTTGGAGCATATTGAGCAGGCCACACTGGAAGATGTGAAATCGTTTTTCTTTAAGCATTATACGCCATGCAACGCCATTTTGGTGGTGGCCGGAAATGTAGAACTGGAGCGGGTCCGCGAGTTGTCCGAAAAATGGTTTGGGTCGATTCCCGCAGGCGAAAAATATCATCGCAACCTGCCGGTGGAACCTGCCCAGCAGGCTCCGCGTCTTCTCGAACGAAAAGCACAGGTGCCACTTGACGCGCTGTACAAAGGATGGCATATCTACAGCCGTACCGACGCCCGTTATTATACCGCCGACCTGATCACCGATATATTAGGCGGCGGCGGATCGTCGCGCCTGTTTCAATCCCTGGTGAAGGAAAAGAAATTATTCAGCAATATTGAATGTTATCATTTGGGCAGCACCGACCCCGGATTACTAACCATTGAAGGAAAACTGGTGAAAGGGATTGACATAAAAACGGCTGACCTTGCCATCGAAGAAGAGTTGAAGAAGATGATGGAGAACGGCGTAACGGAACAGGAATTGCAAAAGGTGAAAAACAAAACGGAGAGTGCCATGGCTTTTGAAGACATGAGCCTGCTCAACCGTGCATCGAGCATTGCCATGTATGAACTGTTGGGCGATGCAAACCTGATGAATACAGAATTGCAGCGGTACCAGGCCGTGAGCACTGAAGATATCCTCCGCGAATCACGCATCATTTTTAACCCCAATAATTGCAATACCCTTTACTATCTCGCTGAAAACGAATCGCACACATGAACAGGAAAAAAGCACCAGCCATAAAGGATGCCACGGCATTCAGCCTCAAATTAAAACCCTATGAACATTATACGCTCGACAACGGCGTACCGGTGTATTGCATCCACGCAGGCAGCCAGGAAGTGTTGCAGCTGGAATGGGTTTTTAACGCGGGAAACTGTTATGAGGAAAGCAAGGGTATTGCAGCCGCCGCCAATTTTTTACTGAAGAATGGCACGTCAACTAAAACGGCATTTGAGATCAACGAAGCCTTTGATTATTACGGCGCCTGGTGCAACCGGACCTGTTATAATGAAACAGCGGTGGTGAGCCTGCATTGCCTGACCAAGCACCTTGGCACATTGTTGCCGGTTGTGCAGGAGATGTTGTTTGATTCGGTTTTTCCGGAAGAGGAGTTGCAGATTTATAAGCAGAATGCTGGCCAGCGCCTGATGGTGAACCTGAAGAAATGTGAGTTTGTCGCGGGCCGTTTAATCGACAGTTATGTGTATGGCGATAAGCACCCTTACGGCGTGTATACATCACCGTTAGATATTGAAGCGTTGCAGCTTGCCCCGGTAAAGGCTTTTTATGAGAAATATTACAAACAGGGTACATGCGCCTTGTTTGTGTCTGGTTATTTACCACCCGACCTGCGGGAACAACTCAATAAAAATTTCGGCCAGGCATCAATCAGTGCGCCTTCCGGTATTTTGCCCGCTGTTCAGTCCGTGCCGGCAACTGAAAAAAAATACCGGGTGCAGAATGATCCCGACGCTGTACAGGGCGCGGTCAGGCTGGCCATCCCCTTTCCCAACCGCCACCACCCCGACTTTCAGAAAGCGATTGTTTTGAACAATGTATTTGGTGGATTTTTTGGTTCAAGGCTGATGAGTAATATCCGTGAAGACAAAGGGTACACCTATGGCATTTACAGCTATATCCAAAACCATATACAGCAAAGCGCCTGGCTCGTGAGCACGGAAGCGGGCAAAGATGTATGTGAAGCCACCATTGAAGAGGTTTACAAAGAAATGGCATTGCTGCGCGAAGAGCTGGTACCGGAGGATGAACTCAACCTCGTCAGGAATTATATGATCGGTGGTATTTTGGGTGACCTTGATGGTCCTTTTCATATCATGGCAAAATGGAAGAACATCATCCTGAACCAATTGGATGAGCAGTATTTCTACCAATCCATTGAAACTATTAAACAGGTAAGCCCCGAAGAACTGAGGGAGCTGGCCAATCGTTACCTGCAGCCGGAAAATTTTTATGAACTGGTGGTGTACTGACAGGTAAACATTCACTCACGCTAATTCACACCTTTATGTGATTGACTGCATATTTTCTGGTCCATAGATTTGCCGAAAGTATCAGCCATGAAATTCTTCTATTCCATCCCGCTAATTGGCGGCCTCCTCCTTTTATTGTCTTGTAAAAAAGAAACAGACAATGTAGTGCCGGCCCCGGAACCTTCGGCGCCCGAGATGCTGTACATTTCATTGCATAACCAGGTTGTACGCTATGCGGGGCCATCGGCATTTCTTGACCTGAACCAGGACGGCCGTTCAGATTTTTTATTTGATATCTGGCTGGTGGGCGACCCCATCCTGCAACAGGATAAATACCAGTTTCGGGTGAATGGGGGCATTAACAGTATGTTGCTGGTTAGCATGGATGAGCGCACGCCCGTCCTGAAGCGGAACGACCGTATACCCGTGGGGAATCCAACAGGCTATGAATGGAATAATGTGACTTCTATCATGCTGGCTCAAAAAATCATTTCAATGGCGCCTCCTGCGCGCTGGGAGGGCGATTGGCTTGGCTTAACGGATCGCTACCTGCCATTTCAAATTGTTTCGGGAGGCCTGCGTTATAATGGATACATCAGTTTTACCATGAATACTTCATTGGATCAACTGGTGCTGCACCGGGCGGCGATCAGCAAGTATCCTGAAGTGGATGTGTTGGCCGGCAGATGAAGCTGTTGTGTAAAATATGAGATGACAACACGAGCACCCTGGTTCGCGCAACGGGACGGTTTTTGCAGAAGCCGGTTCAGGAAAATATTTTTACCTTGTATGATCATTAGCGCACCAGGCGCTTCTGATCCAATCATTTTACAAGGAATCCTTGGAGGTAAATATTTACATACCAGATCCGGCTTTACGCGAATATGTACTGAATATTTCCACCGTCAAAGCCTGTTTGCCTGAAAGCGCCGGGGAAGCGGTGACACCATATCCACCCACACCTTTTCAATCCCTGTTTTTCTATTGCAATGATCCCATTTACATGTCGAAATCCGGGCATGCTGCATTTGAGAAACAACCCGCTACGATACTGACAGGCCCTCAGTTTTCGCGTGTGAATATTAAAGTGGTTGGACGATTGCATGCCATACGCGTCGATTTCTTGCCGGGCGCCCTGCACAGGTTTTTAGGGATCCCCATGACCGAATTATTTGACGGAGGTTTTGACGCCGCTGATTTCTGGGGCAGCGAACTGAGGAGCCTGCATGAGCAGATTCAACAAGAGCAGGATATCAAGGTTGCTAAAAGCCTCGTTGAAAAGTTTCTGATTAAAAAAGCCGCAGCCCTGCATTCCGTATTGCCTTTTCATGAAGCAATGAAAGAGATGTTGCGCAAACAGGGAAATATACGGATCGAAGACAGCGCTTCCATTGCCTGCATGGGCCTCCGGCAGTTTGAAAGAAAATGCAAGGAAATCATTGGCATGGGCCCTAAAACGTATGCACGCATCCTGAGGTTTTCAAAAGCATACAGGCTGCATGAAGCGTTTCCGGGTTTAAGCTGGACGAAAATCGCTTACGAAGCAGGCTATTATGATCAAATGCACCTGATCAGGGATTTTAAATTGTTTGCCGGCGTGAACCCTACCATCATAGAACAGGAGTTGCAACATACGCCACTGAGGATGCAAAAGGATTTAAGGATATACGAAGCATAACGGGCATCCGACTAAATAGAATGTCGGTTTTATACTATTCCGCAGGCATGGCTGTAGGATACCTTCGTAAAAAAAGACCATGCTCCAGTTTATCAGTAACCATCCCTTTACATATTTCTTATTCCGCAGGTTCATCCTAAGCCTTATTTGCATTGCCTGCCATGCCTCATCGGAAGCGCAGCAGTATCAGGATTTGCAATCATTAAAAGGGTACAGCTTTAAATTGTATTTCAGCTCAGGCGCCGAAACAAAAGCGGCAAGGATGGCTAAGCAGATTGATCATGTCATGGCTTTTTATAAGCAACAAATTCAGTTTACGCCTGACGTGACATTGCTCATTCTATCCCCGGCAGACTGGCCGAAATACAGCAGGGATGTGGTTTACGGGATGCCGCATTATACCGGCAAACAGGTGCTGATCGTGGCATCGGAGAATAATGATTTCTGGAAAAGCTTTATTCCACCTGTTGACAATTTGCTGGATCAACTGGCAGGGATGATCAAAAAAACGTATGTGGATGTAAATGGCCAAATCAGCATGGAGCCTTTCTTTGATTTACTTGCCATTCATGAACTGGGCCATGCTTACCATTTTCAAGACAGTCTTCAGATGCAGCGCAAATGGATGTCTGAACTTTTTGTAAATATCTTTCTGCATAATTACATAGCGCAGGCGGAGCCGGATAAACTTCCCGCGCTGACTGTATTTCCGAATATGGTGATCGCCGGTACAAATAAATCCGATTTGCAATACAGCTCACTGGCCGACCTTGAAAAATATTATGATGTAATCGCGCAACGCCATCCCCGGAACTATGGCTGGTACCAGTGCCGCTGGCATGCATCAGCGGGAACCATTTATGATCGAGCCGGACCAACTGTTTTTAATAAAGCATGGCATGCATTCAAAAGGCAACGTGATATCTTGGATGACCAGGCTTTGGCGGTATTTCTGGCTGACCAGGTACATCCATCTTTCGCTGAAGTAATGAAAGGATGGTAGATGTTGATTTTGTTGATGATCGATATCCCGTGTGAAGTGCAACCTTTATTTCCTGTCAATGCCATTCAATGTACAAATGGCATCATACATTGATTCGATTTCTTCCATTAGCGCGATCAAAAGTTTGATGTTTGGGTCATCGGATTGTTTGAGTAGCGCAAATTCGAATGTATGCGTTTCTCCGTCGGGTACCGTATCGCTCCACTCCTTTAATTCGCCATGCAGCGCGATGCCCACAGCGCCATCAAATATGGCATTGTTGGCTTCAATCAACTTGTTGAGCGCTTCAATAATGCCTTTTTCGTATGTGTCCTGGTTCATCATCACTTATTGCATAATATTCCAACTGATACAGTTTAAGATTCCTCCGCTTCTTGAAAGGTCGGTAGCGGGAATTCCCATAATCGTTTTCCACGGAAATAATTGTTCCAGCATCCGCTGTGCCTGCTTATCCTCCGGCAATCCGAATTCCGGAAATATGATTCCCTGTTCCATCCAAAGGAAATTGATGTATTCTCCTGTGGCATCATCGGCGGTTAAAACCTGAGATGGGTTATAGGGAAATTCAATATAATCGATCCCGGCATTTCTTAGTGCCATACGCAAGTGCCTGCCGTATGAGGTGGCATCGTTTCCGTAATCGTTGATCAGGACTTCATCTTTTCCGTACCAACGCAGGATGCCATCGGAATGGCCACTGCTGTCGAAGGGATGGGTAGGTATGATGATGATTTTTTCAACTTCCAGTAATGATTCAAGTTGCCGGATCAGGGATTTCTCAGACCAATCGCGATTTTCAGAAAAAATTTTGTCGCACATGATGGCCCGGTGATAACTCCTGCTCAGATTACCACCGTCTAATACAATTCCGCTTTGTACTACTTTGATACCGAGGTTTTCGCAAATGGCCTGTGGATCCGAAATGGTTTTCTTCCATTTAACGGTCGACATCAGGTAATCTGGCTCATACCTGAATTGTACAAATCGGTTTCGGTCAACCTGGACCGGCATATAATCGGCGGCCCACACGTCGCGGGTGCCGTTGAGTAATTGATGGGTAACCCCCAGTTCCAATAACCTTTTGTTCAGGTCCGCATAGAAAGCCGGATACTTTACAGGCAAAGTATCAGCTAAGAACAAAGAGTTGGTTTGTTCGTCAGTAATCATAACGCTTTATTTCAGTATCAAAACAGAAAATGCCTTACCTGTTGTCGCAGTTGTTCATGGCAAATATATCGGAATGCTGCATAAGTAAAAATTCATGAAAAAACCACCAGTGCCTTCGGATAAATTATGCGTAAGCGCATATTTTTTCCCGGTACAAACTTGAATCTGTTGCAGCATGAATAATTTCAATTAATGACTGACCGGCAGCAAGCTTACAGGAAGCAATCCCGTTTTTTTAGATGCGGAGCCCTTTGGCTTTGGCTCCGTTGTACTTTGTGATGCCGATACCGACCGGGCGGGGTAATCGTGCAGGGTTAAAAAATACTCACGGGGAAGCAGTAAGTCTTTGTCTTTTGGTTCATAAGGCCTGAAATTTTTATAATTCGCGGGGTAACCAGATAGTGTAATGCTGACGGTAGACTTTGTTTGCTGGTCTACAGCCTGGATACTGAACAAAGGTTGTACGATCAGGTCGGCATTATGCTGCTGTATGAACGCTTCAATAGCCTGTTGCCGCGCATCGCCTACTGTTACATTTTTAAATGTGTTGCTGTAAGTTTTTTTAGCGCCTACCTCAAGATCAGCAACCAGTGGCCTTTGTATGATGCCCTGCTTGTTGATGAAAAGATAATCGTAGTCGAATGTTTTGGCTTTTTGTGTCGGGCTGCAGGAGTAGAGTAGGGTAAGGACAAAAACGGACCAGGTCCCGATGGGAAGAAATGACTGTTTCATTGATTGAAGTTTAGGTTATTAAGTTATTGGGGTAAAGGTCAAAAGCCACTTTGCCATCTATTTGCAAGGAGAAATTATTTTTCAAAAATTTTCTGCCAGGTGGGGATTTATGTACTGATTCAGTTCATTGCCTCAGTAAACAGGGCATGGGTTTATATAGTTGTTGGGCATTCGGAGGATCAGTCACTCAGAAAATTTGAAAACGTCTATGGACTTCCGTAAGTAAATGTGTGTTCTGTAATCATCATAATAAATGCTTATTTTAGTGCGTAAATCATACCCCTTTTAACCCAACATTGAGATAATGCCCATCAATAAATCTGCGTTTATTCGTTACCGTATTATTGACAGTTGCCTGACCAACCCGATGCGGCGCTATCCAACCATGCAGGATATCCTGGCAAAAATTGAAACGCAACTCGGAACTTCCATTTCCCCATCTATGTTTAGCAAGGACATCCAGCAAATGAAGCAAATGTTTCACGCGCCCATCCGGTATGACCGTGGGAGGAACGGGTATTGTTATGATGAGGAAGGGTTTTCCATCCGTGAATTCCCGCTGACGCATGAAGAAGTGCAGGCCCTCGATTATTCAACTGCCCTGCTGCAACAGCTTAAAGGTACGCGCATGTTTCAGCATTTTGAAAACGCGATCAATAAAGTTATTGAAGGCTACAGGCTTTCACCGATCCTGGGAAAATCGGAATCACAGATTTTGCAGGTGGAAGAGCCACTGCGCACAGACAGCAGCCGCTGGCTCGAAAAAATCCTCACGGCTATTGTTGAGCGAACCGCATTGCAAATTGCTTACCAGGGGTTTGGCCGTGAAGAAAAAACACATACCATGTCGGCTTATCTCCTCAAGGAATACCGTAACCGGTGGTACCTGATTGGGTATTCATCCCGGGCGAAAAATATATTGGTCATGGCGCTCGACAGGATCAACGATGTACAACCTTCACCAGAGCCCTACGTAAGCGCGCCCGATTTTTCACCCGCTGATTTTTTCCGTTATTCCATTGGTATTACACAAGTACATGGTACAAAGCCCGAGCAGGTGATTTTATCTTTCTCCCAGGCACAGGCCCCGTATATCCTGAGCCAGCCTATGCACCATTCTCAAACCGTTATTCAGGAAAATGCTAATGAGTTGCGGATTTCCCTTCATGTTTACCTCACGCCGGAACTGCGCATGGCCATATTATCCTATGGCCCTGAGGTGCAGGTCATTGAACCGGTATCACTGCGCGATGAAATCGCGGGGCTGATTGCGGATATGGGAAGAAAATATACCGATCAGTAATGATGCCCGGCATTTGTAATTTCTATTTCCCGTTTCGCGGAATAGGATTGTTCTGAAAGATTGCCTATATCGTTGTCTAATCCTTGTGCAATCAGAAGCCCGGAGTATCTTATATAATAATTTTAACAAGGGTTATCGGGCCTGTTCGTATTATTTATATTAACTTTGTATCGTGAACAGGAGATATACATATAAAGCCATTGAATCACGCCAACAAAATATTGGCGCTGGCGCTGATGGTTATATCAGTTCATTTACGGAGTTTGTACCCTTCTGCAAAAGCCTGTTTTACTACTCTTCCTTTAAAGACTTTAATACCGCATCCCCGGCATGATCATACATCTCCGGGGTTAATTCGGCGATCAGCCTTTTCCTGCTGATCCTCTTTCGTCATTCAATTTATCATTCTTTTCAGCCTGCGCCCGGCACAGCAATTGTGCGGGTTTGCGGCTGATATTTCGTTAATGATGGCAACATGAAAAGTAAAATATTTTCCGTAAGCGGCATCATCCTGTTTTCTCTTTTCGCAGTCAATGTGGTAATACTGTTGGCCGCGCTCAATGTTAGTAAAGCCTGGTACCTGGTATTGATGCTAACGCTGCCGCTATTGCTGGTATCTGTGTACGACAGGTCACAGAAAAAGCAATCCATTAAAAGAAATTACCCTGTTATTGGAAGGCTGCGATATTTTTTTGAATCCATTCGCCCCGAGTTGAGGCAATATTTTTTTGAGTCTGACCTGGATGGCAAGCCTTTTAACAGGAGGCAGCGCTCGATTGTGTACCAGCGCGCCAAAAACGAAAAGCAGACAGTGGCTTTTGGCATGCAGGCCGATCCGCTTCAACCCGGATATGAATGGGTAGCGCATAGCATGTACCCGGTTCATGTAGATGTGAAAGACCTGCGTGTGACGATTGGGAACGAGTATTGCCGCAAGCCATACGCTGCAAGCATCCTGAATATCGGAGCCATGAGCTATGGGGCGCTGAGTAAAACGGCGATCATGTCGCTGAATGAAGGCGCCATGCTGGGCGGCTTCGCGCACAATACCGGCGAGGGAGGAATCAGTCAGCACCATTTGTGCGGCGGAGACCTGATCTGGCAAATCGGTACAGGATATTTTGGGTGCAGGACAGAGGAAGGGCGCTTTGACCCGGTAAGTTTTAAAGAGCGGGCAACCTTATCACAGGTGAAAATGATTGAATTGAAGCTTTCGCAGGGTGCAAAACCCGGGCATGGGGGCATCCTGCCGGCCGCCAAGAATACAGCGGAGATCGCGGCCATCAGAAAAGTAGAGCCGGGCACGACTGTATTTTCGCCTATGGCTCACCGTGAGTTTGATGATCCGAAAGAATTGTTGATGTTCATCGAAAAACTCAGGCAACTCAGCGATGGCAAACCCGTAGGGTTTAAGTTATGCATCGGGGATAAAAGGGAATTCAGGGATATCTGTGTGGCCATGCGTGAAACGGGCATCAGGCCAGATTTTATTTCCATTGATGGCGCTGAAGGTGGAACAGGGGCCGCGCCATTGGAATTCACCGATCACCTGGGAATGCCATTGTATGATGCCGTATCATTCGCCGCAGCAACGCTTCGGGAATTTGGTTTGCATCAACAGGTGAAGATCATCGCTTCGGGTAAAATCATTACGGGGTTTGATATCCTCAAACTCATGTCATTAGGAGCATCCGCCTGTTATAGCGCAAGGGGTATGATGATGGCGCTCGGTTGTATACAGGCGCTGGTATGCGATAGCGGACGGTGCCCGACGGGCGTGGCTACACAGGACCCGCGGTTGTACAAGGGCCTGCACCCGGAAGACAAAAGGCATAGGGTCGCGTCGTTTCATGCCAACACTATTGAGGCAACTAAAGAGATCATGGAAGCCTGCGGGTTCAGCAGCCTGGATAAAGTATTGCCATCAAAGTTTTTCCGCAGGACAGCCGACCAGCAAACAGAGAGTTTTGAAGAAATATATTTTCCAAGGGTTAGTACAACACTTACAAACTTTAAAAATATTCTACCATGTTAACACAACAAAAGCCAATAGTATTAAGTAAACAGGATCATGGATTGATCACGGAATACCTGCGTAACGGAACCTGGTTGAAACCGTCTGATCAACCCAACGCAATTCAACTTGAAGCTGAATTAAAAAGGGCTGAAATAGTAGACAATTCAGATCTGCCTTCGGATGTGGTTTCTTTGAACAGCAGCGTAACCGTTAAGGAAATGCGTTCAGGCAGCAGGATGACGTTGAAAATCGTAATTCCGGAACTCGCGAACGTAAAGGAAAAAAGGATATCCATTTTATCCCCGATTGGCACGGCGCTGATTGGCTTCAGAAAAGCCGATGTCGTGCAATGGACGGTTCCTTCAGGGGAAAAGACTTTCCTGATTGAAGATGTAAAGCACGAAACAGCCAGGGCAATGTCATAACTACAATGATCAGACCAAAACCGGTTTTGTTTTTGGATTGCATTTTTTTATTTCCGTGGAAATATCCTTGACATTTGATATAGATACATTAACTTTAGTAATATGAGCAGGTGCACAGAACATAAATCATGCCCGGTGCCGGTGGTCCTTATCACTGACCTCACCGACTGCCATACCTGTTCGTTTACGGAGTTCCTTCCGTTCTGCAACCATCTTTTTGATTTCTCATCTTTCAAGGCCTTTAAAACGCTTACCCCGGCCTAAGCCAGGCCCGGGGAAAACGCATGTCAACCCGTACAGGGTTGAACGCACGCTTGTATGGCTGTCCATCGCGTGCATCAGGCGTTTGATGTACCATTTATTTCAATAACCATTGGTAAAGTTTGTCATGTTGGCCCAACCAGGGTTTGGCATAGGTTCAGGCGAAAGCCAATGCGAATAAATTGTAAGGCCATGTATTCAAAAAATTCATCAGTAAATAACCTGATCATTTTGTTATTGGTTTTAGTAAGCGCGGAAATCCTTAAAGCTGCCATGGTGAAGGATTCATCATGGTATATGGCACTGTTCTTAACTGTGCCTTTATTGCTCACAGCGCTGTATGATAAACTGGCAAAGAAATAAGGAATCATGAAAACTGCATTGACCGGTTTGACATGACCCCTTTGGATGAAAATTATCTGCCGCCCATCGCCTGTCCCTGGTTTGTTGGGTAATGCAACAGGGCAGGTGTATGGGTTTACATGTATTTGTTGACGCAGATCAACAGGCATGCCATCATACGATTTTATCTTTGCAGGAATAAAATCTGAAAGATGGAATTAGGCATCAGCATGTTTGGAGACCTGCATTACGATACAACCCGAAAGGCTTTTCAGCCGGTTGGTGAGCGGCTGAGGGAACTGATTGAACAAGTCAAACTGATGGATGAACTCGGGATTGACTACTTCGGGATTGGGGAGCACCATCGTCCGGATTATGCCGTTCCGAGCCCGGAAATTGTGCTGGCTGCCGCGGCCGTTGTTACGAAAAACATCAAACTCGGCAGCGCCGTTTCGGTCATCAGTTCATCCGACCCCGTGAAACTATATCAAAACTTCGCGATGATCGATCAGCTTTCAGGCGGTCGCGCGGAGCTCATGGCAGGGAGGGGAAGCTTTATCGAATCCTTCCCGCTGTTTGGGTATAACCTGGAAGATTACGAGGAATTGTTCACTGAGAAACTTAACTTACTGTTACGGGTAAACGAAAACGAACGCGTTACCTGGAAGGGCGGTTTTCGCCCTGAGCTAAAAGACCAGCAGATCCTGCCCAGGGCTTATCGGCAAAAACTGGATATATGGATCGCGGTTGGCGGAACACCCCAGTCTGTGCTGCGTGCCGCCCGCCTCGGGCTGCCCCTGATGGTAGCGATTATCGGAGGCTCGCCCATTCAGTTTAAGCCTTTGTTTGAACTGTATGAAAAAACCTATCTCGACAGTGGCCACGACCCCGCTACCATGCGCATGGGTGTGCATGCGCATGCTTTTTTGGGGGAGGATGACAAAGCCGTATCTGACAAGTATTTTCCACTGTATGCCGCTCAAATGGACCGGGTTGGCCGTTCCCGTGGCTGGCCCCCATACCAGCGCCAGCAATTTGACTTCGGAAAAACGCGCAACGGGGCTTTGCTGATCGGCGAGCCAAACCAGGTGGCCGATAAAATCCTGTACTTGCGCGACACATTCGGGCTAACGCGCTTTGCCGCCCATATGGATGTTGGTGGCCCACAGCATAAAGACCTGATGAAGTCTATTGAACTGTTTGGCACCAAAGTACTGCCGCAGGTGAAAGGGGATTGATCAGCGTTTGCTGATTTTATTCAGGCTGATGGTTTTTTGCCTGCTGCATTTAAACCGGGTAGCAGCCATGCCCCGCAGTTTGGCATGTTTGCTTTGCCGGCCGCTGACCCTTTTCCGCCACATCCGGAAACTCGAGGGCTTCATTTCCTGCCGCATGAGCGCGATCACATCTTTTTCCATCAGTCCAAACTGAAACAGTATGGCATCAAAGTTGGTCCTGTCTTCCCAGGCCATCTCAATGATCCTGTCTATTTCCGCGTCGGTTAATGTCTTTTCCATTGCCATATCTTATGATATGACAATTTTGAGGGAAAAGAGTTTAATACTTTATACGGTGCGATTGCTGTTGAAAGGTATGAACAGATGTTTCAGGCCCATCTAAATCACGTACATTGCATGGCCCAAACCGAACCAACTATGCGATATAGATTCATGCGCGCTTTGTTGATTTGCTTTTTCCTCTTCATATCCTGTGTGGGCATGGCCCAATCCATCATGGGAAAAGTGGTGCGCATCATTGATGGCGATACCTACGACCTGCTTACCCCGGAACAAACGGTCATGCGTATCCGCATGTACGGTATCGACGCGCCCGAACGCAGTATGCCATTTTACAGTAAGTCGAAGGACTACCTGGCTTCACTTTGTTTTTCGAGGGAAGTGAGGATGGAGATGATGACGACAGACCGGAATGGCCGTGTGGTGGGCAAAACATTCCTGCCCGATGGCAAAGAGGCTGGGGAGCAGATGATCCTTGCCGGCATGGCCTGGCATTTTACCCGGTATTCGTCAGACCAAAACCTGCACGAAGCTGAGCAATCAGCCCGTAAAGAAAAAAGGGGATTATGGATTGATGCAGATCCTGTAGCACCCTGGGACTGGAGGAGGCAAAAAAGGGGAAACTAAATGGACATGGTTTTAGTTTTTTAATTGACCATTATCGGCCTCAATATCATTTACCACACATAAACATTCATACACGCCCTGGATTTGTTCCATCAGGGCAACCAGCATTTGTACATTATCGTCTTCAAGTTTCGAAATGGTATCAAATGTAAAAGCGTGTTCTTCCCCATCAGGTACCCCATTGCTCCATTCTTTGAGCGGGCCCTGTAAAGCAATACCAAGTGCCCCCTCCATAACGGTCAGGTTGGCTTCAATCAGTTTGTCTAGTGCTGTTAGAACGGCGCCTTTGTATGGATTCATAAGTTGTTGATTGATCATGCTGATGGGAATTTCCTCCTCAAATTCAGCCATTTACATCTGAACCTCAGGGGGAAAACCCCCATTTTGGAGGAGAAAAACCCCTTAATCAATAATCAGCTACTAAGAAAGCAGGTATTTAGCACCCGGCAAACCGTCTTTAAACGGTATTTAAGGCCGGGGTTTTACGCTCCCATTTTTCCGTCTGCACATAAAGTTCCTGATTGCCAAATCACTTGCCCTCCCCGGGTGAATGACGAATGCATTTTCAGTTCATACCTCATTGATTGGGCCAACCAATGGAAGGAGCTTTGTCTTGTTGGTTTTGAACCTTGGCCATTGTTCTACCCAGCTTACCAACCCATGCATCAACCTCATTCCTGACATTGTACAGGCCATGCTTGTGCGCAAAACTTTTAATTATGAAAATGAAGATGACTTTTCTGCTGCTGTTCCTGGGAAGTATCCTGACTGCATCCCGTGCAGGGAACCTCCCTGAACCGCCTGCTAACAAACCCGATTCCCGTTTTTCCATTGACCTGAAATGGGTTGAGACAAATGCCATCGACATGAAACGGCAAGCCACCCGTGAAACGGTTAACGGGCAGGAAGTTTCTGTCATTGAATATGTGCTGACCATTCCGTTTTTTGAAGAATCCCTTAAAGCCAAACTGGATTGTATCAATACCCCGGTGGTGGAGGCGAAACAGCATATTATTCCGTCTGTCATTCCTCCCCCATGCGGGAACAGTGAGTTCAGGTTGTACAATGACCATTTGAAGGGCAGGGTGATTGGAAGCAAGGATAAATCTATGAGTTTACGCGTTCACGATTTCAAGGCTGTTGTGGGCGTCATGAATCTGCGTGCGGAAGCGGAATGCCGCAACACAACTTACGGGTTACAATACTTCCGCATAGTAGTGCAAAAGGAAAAAACACCCCCGGTTGATATCCGGCTGCTCCTCAATGAAAAAGCCATTTCGCCAGATGAACAAACGCTTTTGGATGATGAGCATATCCGCTTTAGCCTGGTTGGAACAAAAACCGGGAATGACCATGTGTTTGTGCGTGTGGTGCCTCCCTGCGGCATAGACTGCCGTAAAACGGATTTCGCGGTTGATGCCACACTCGACAGCATCGCCAAAAACAAACAGGTATTTTATACATGCGATATGAACGGGGAATATGCCGTCAAACTCATGTACCGGGCGCCTCGCATAGGAGGCGGCGAATTCAACCAGCTGGTACAGGTACCCGGCTGGAACCATTATAGCTTCTTACATGCAGATAAAACAGAAGTGGCAAAAATCACCAAGGAACAACCGGGTGCGGAGCCGGATAAGATTTCTGTGTTCCCCAACCCGGTGAAAGATGTATTGCATGTGCGGTTGCCATTGCGCGACAGGTATGGTATCAGCCAGGTAACAGTTACGGATATGGCAGGAAGGCAGGTGTTGATGCAGGAGACAAACAGCCCGCAGTTCAAATTAAACATGACTGGTTTTGCCAAAGGGGCTTATGTGCTGAAAGTGGTTTTTGAAAAACAGGTTTTTACTGAAACCGTCATCCATCAATAAGCATAATCATTTCTCATTTCTAAAAATTTCATGTTATGTCATTTTACTTACAACATATAAAAAAGGGGATATATTTCGGGTATTGGTTACTGTTAGTGCTTATGCCCGCCCTGCTGAATGCACAGGTATCAAGAGATTGTTTTAATGGAGGAATTGAACAGGGGACTTTTGCAAACTTTACCGGATTTATCGGCAACTTCACGGGAGCAACAAATATTTCTGATATTAATTCAGGCTTAAACTTTAGCCCGACATCACTTCCAAGCACAAACAGGATAACCATTGTAACCCCGGGCCTTGATACAAATGCGCCCGTTCAGAGGGTATTTGAAGGGAATTTTGCTATCAGGCTTGGGGATGATAGTTCGGGCGCATTTGCGGAACGTGTCGTCTATTCAACATTAATTACAAACAGCAATAAGATCTTTAAATATAATTATGCAGTAGTATTGGAACTTCCTGGTACCGGTCATTTAGATGGGCAAAGGCCATTTTTTTCGGCAAGGGTAATGGTAGGTAAAACTGTTATTTGTGAAACAGGAAGAAAGACAGCAGGTGTAGGCGACCCGTTTTTTCAAACATTCAATAATTTCGATTATCGTGACTGGGATTGCCAGGTTTGTGATTTGAGCGCATATGTTGGCCAAACGGTTACGGTTGAGTTCACCATTGCAGATTGCAGCCTGACAGGCCATAAAGCATATGCCTTTATTGATGGCTTGTGCAATTCCGGTGATGTTAATGTGTCATTCGACATGAATAAATCCACATACTGCCTGGATGAAGACATCATTATTGATCCTTCCGCAACTATTGGAGAAACCTTCTATTATTTGACCATTGAAGAATCGGATGCCAATATGGGTAGGCCAAACCCGGCGTCTGAAGTGATTTTGCATTTTCCCAACCAGGTAATCCCAACTTCATTAAATATTACAGACATTTTCCAGTCAAACGGATTTACATTTCAATGCAATAAGTATTACAGGTTGAAACTGGCTGCAGGCAATGATTGTAGCCCATGGAATGAAATTGTAAAACTGATTTATATTTCTTGTCCGAAGGTAAACGCAGGCCCAGATATTTGCGTGGATTGCAGCAAACCAACGGTGTCAAGGCTTTTGCCTATCGGTGACCCAAGGGCCCCTGTTGCCAGTCATTTATCATACAGTTGGAGCCCATCAATTGGGCTGACAAATCCTAATGTGCCATATACCACACATATTGAACATTCAGTCAATTATCCCATAACATATACACTTACAGTTACAGATTTACGAACAGGTTGCAGGGCCAGTGATGAAGTTGTTGTTCAGTGTGCAGTGGAAAAAGGACGGATTGACAAAGAACAAACTTGTTGTGGAATGAAACTCACGCTTAACACGCCGCCAGACTATACATATATTTATTGGTCTACCGGTGCCACCAATACGGACAACATTACAATCATAACGGGTGGTACGTATACGGTAACTTATGGTAACAGTTGCAGTGAAGTAACGATGAGTATCACCGTAGCTTCCCAGGAAGTAGACAGGTATTACAGGGATATCAGCTTAAGCGCGAACAATTCGTTTTACTCCAGTGGCACCAATGTGAATTCATACAATGCATTTTATATTATGCATGTGGAAGACCCATTGCCCTCTTATGGAAATTATTTTGCCACACATTTCAAATTAGACATTTATGACAGGTGGGGACAGATTATAAGGACCATAGAGGATGAAATTGAAACCTGCCAGGGTTTCCCCAATCCGGCAATATTCTGGGATGGCACTGTGAATGGTGTTAATGTACCACCCGGCGTTTATAATGGCAGGTTGTATATGAAAAATTGTGAAAGAAAAAACTGGACAGAAGTAAAAGTGAATTATTGTGCACGTTGGGGGTACACCTGTCTTGATTATGACTGTCAAGGTGCGCTTTCATTCAATTGTGGGTTTATGAAAAAAGAGGTGTGCGTGTCTTATTCCAATCTTCATTGTGTGGAGGAATATAAAGAGTATATCTTCCCCATAACCATTGTCTTCTAACTAAATCCTATATCAAGCTAAATAGCCACCGGGTCCCTCGGTGGCTATATTTTTAATGATAAGTTGGTGATTCCAGGTGAAAGTATTCATTCTCCGACCCGTCCAGCGCGTTCATGATTTTTTGAAAATTCCCTTCGGTGGCCTGCAGGTTTTCAAATCGGTCAATCACTTTTCTCCTTTTAAACAGGATAAAACTGTTCATATCTCCCGGTTGAAAATTATTGAGGTTTATTTCCGATTCTTCATCTGTAAATGAAGGCACAAATGTTACTGCTATCCTCTTTAATCCCAGTTCACGTCCAATCCGGCTGAGCTCCTGCATCCTTTTTTCTTTCGTGTATCCTACCGGGTTACCATATACGAAGTATACGGTGAGTGCTGTGTCTCTTTTTATGCATGCTTCTTCCAGCATCATGAGCCATTTGCGTGTATCGGCCCAGTCGGGTTCCTGTTTTACCAGGTACAGGATACCATGGTACCAACCATAAGCACAGACGGGGCAGGTTCGTTTGCCCTTATCAGGGCCCCAGGCATGCCAGGGAATAAAAGACTGTACTTCTTCACCGGCCTGAATTCCCTTAAGACTGTTAAGGGTTTTTTCTTCCGGGTGCCCCGGGATACGCATCCCCAGGTAGATATCCCTTTCCCCAACCTGCCATCCATCCTTTGATACCAGCCTCACCACGCCGCTGCCAGCACGGTTGGGTTGTGCCAATCTTTTGGCAGAGGTCAGCAGTTTGTCATCATCAAACATGATATCATCAATATAGTACCCAGGGATATCATTGGGTTCTTTTACGGTAAGGTGGATATGCGCAGGCTCATCGCGTGTGGGATATACACCCGGACGGATTGTGTAAATTTTATACCGGCCCAGGCTGTCGGTCTTCACCCATCCCCTGATATACCCATGCGTTTGCCCCTGACCGTTAGGCGGCATACTGACAGGCACAGATGGCTTATGCAGGTACCGGCCATCCGCGTTGGTATGATAATAGTAAATAATGGTTCCAGGTGCGGGCCTCCGGGGATTTAACCGGTATACCACCCCGGTTACCATGATGCGGGGTGCGTTTTCCTGCAACCCGGAACTGCTGTCGGCCGAAGGGATTTGAGAGGGCATTCCCATGTACATATAATCCCGGTTTTCGAATGGTCCGCCAATTTCACGAGCAGGTTGTGTAGGATTTTCCTTTCCGCTTTGGCCCTGGCAGGCACAAAACAGGCTTAGGCATACAATCAGGAGGCCGGGTTTTCCCAATAAGATTTTTGTAAGGCCCATAAATTTGTTTTCTGCAAATATGTGGTTGCAACAGGCCCAAATACAAAAGAATAAAGGCGAAACGATGGGATTATGCTTTCAGGCGATGACCCTGTTCATACATCTTTTTGAATTCAGCCGCATAAAGCCTGCTCACCCGGACCAGCGTCCCATCGCAGAGACGGGCATCATAATCGCCATTCAACCTTGACTGATAGGAAACAACCTTATTCATTTGTATAATGGCAGACCTGTGAACCCGTATAAAACGGTCAGGGTTGAGGCGATCGCCTGTTGCCGACAGGCTCCCCGTTAAAAGGAATTTTCTGCCATCGATGTGCAGGCAAACATAAGGTGACTGTGCGCTGATATATAAGATATCATTTACCGGAACTTTAATTTTTTGCCCGCCATGGGAAACCATGAAATGATCCGCATAGTTGTTTGCAGCCGGATGTTCTGCTATCGCTGATCCAGGTAAATGAAGCGGTATATTTTCAGTCTTCCGGAATAACAAAGGCAGGGCATACCATATGCAGATAGGAATCAGTTGGGCAGATAAAGCATAAGAAAGTGTTTGTCCATACGCGAAGCGATGCTCAAAGAACAGTCCCGATACGAGGTTTACCCAGGCGGGATAACTGAGGATATGCAGGAGCACCGGCGCAAAGAATCCGATTATATATGATGCTATGGGGTAAGCCTGCAATTTTTTAATCGATAAATATTGCAACGCGGTTAATGGAACCATGAATAGCCAATGTGTGCTGAATAAAAAAGATTCAGACATATAAAATGAAAAATCCTTGAATAACGACTCCAGGTAATCTTCTAAAATGCCAAATACAATCAATAAAAAAGCCACCGTCCAGATAAACCTACGGTCTTGCATGCCATGAATCCAAAATGGTAACCTTGCTTTCATATTGATTCCTTAAAGATAATTTTTTTACCCTTTTCAAATCATGCAAGCCTGCAATAGATACCACAAATTGCGTATATACGTATCCGTATCATTATGATTACGAATAATTTGCGTACATTTCATATCCTTTAGCCATGTTCATGACCAAAACAACTCAACTATATGACCAGGCATTTTTTCCCCATCTTCATTCTTGGTATTTGTTTAGCCAACAATATACAGGCACAGGTAAAAACAAGGACTGAAGATAAAAACTGGACGGCACAGTCAGCCGAATTGGCAAATACCCTTGAAGCAGATTATATCATCCGGGTAGGCGATATTGATAACCTGGGCTTTGGCTGGCCCGAGGGCTTTGATCCTTTCTGTAGCAGAAGCACCGAAGTGCACAGTTACCCATGGGAGGCAAAGAAAGAGGATGCAGCGGGATTCGACAGGATCCTTATGTCATCGAAATTTAATCCCAACGCGTCTTTGACATGTGGCAATGATGGCTACAGCGCCGCGTATGATCCCAAATTGAGCAAGCCTGTCACCTACCAGTTGCCCACAAAGATTTTGAAAGACGCGGATATACAAAATGCCTACCTGCAAATTTTCCTGGACGATTTTCAATCGCCTACGTTCTGTTCAAAATTTCGTGTAACCATAAACGGTAGCCGTTTCGCGGAAGCGGAAAAGCTTTTATCCTTTCTTGATCAAACCGGCCCGGTGGGTAAACTCGTCACCATACCAATACCCGAAGAATTTTATAAAGGGTTTAAAGAAAAACCGGTAATGAGCCTGTATATTGATGATGTGAATGGTTCGGGGGATGGTTTTGCGATTGATTTTATCCGCTTGCTGGTTAACCGCAAGCGTGACAACACCTGCAAGGGAACCATCATTGGGCGTGTACTGGATAAGGAAACAGAGCAACCCATAGCAAACGCGACCGTTTTCCTGGCGGATAAATCAAGTGTAACAACCAATGCGGAAGGGCAGTTCCGGATCACAGGGGTGCCGACAGGCTATGAAATCGTCAGCGCCAGTTATGCAGGCTATAATGATGGCGCTGCAGGGGCTGATATCGGCGAAGGAGAAGATAACCCGGAAACTGTCATCTATCTTAAAAAAGGCGTACAGGCTACATTCAACAACCAGTCAATTCGTGTAGGCGAAACCGTTAGTCTGAATAATATCATGTTCGACCAGGGGAAATCTGACCTAAGGGCCGAATCAAAGCCCGAGCTCGATAAAGTGGTGCAATTTTTGCAAGCCAACCCGGGCGCTGAAATTGAATTATCGGGCCATACATCTTCAGAAGGCATGGCTGCTATGAACCGCTCTTTGTCGTACCTGCGCGTGAACGCCTGCAAGGAATACATTGTACAAAAGGGAATCGACCCGGGCAGGGTTATTGCGGTTGGGTATGGGCCAGATAAGCCGGTTGCGCCAAATGATACGGAACCCAACCGAGCAAAAAACCGCCGCGTGGAAATGCGCGTTGTTAAAATCTAATTTACCATCTCTTATACCTGTTATAAATATTTTCAACATGCCTACTTATTTAATTGCCATTGCAGTACTTGGACTGGTAGTACTCATCGTGATTGGATTATATAATAAAATGACGCGCATGCGCATCCTGACACAGGAAGCCTGGAGCGGGATTGGAGCGACCCTTCAGCAAAGGCTTGACCTGGTCCCCAACCTGGTGGAAGTGGTGAAAGGTTATGCGGGCCATGAAAATAAGACGCTGACGGATGTGATTAAAGTGCGGAATGAATCGATCAGCGCGCTGACCCCTGAAGCCCAGATTGAAGCGGCTAAACATATGCAGGCCGCTTTGATGAATGTAAGGGCTTTGTCTGAACAATACCCTGACCTTAAAGCGAATATGAACTTTGTACGGTTACAGGAAGAGTTGGCTGCTATTGAAGAAAAGCTGAATCAAAGCCGCAGGTATTATAATGGCACCGTGCGCAACTACAATCAAAGCATATCCGTGTTTCCTCATAACATGGTGGCCTCTGTCTTCGGCTTTAAGGCATCACCATTTTTCCTCGAAGATGCCTCAGCACAAACGGCCCCCAAGGTTTCTTTTTAAACCTGCTTACATGATATTGAGGCCGATCATCATTTTCTTATTCTCTTGCCTGGCAGGAATGCCTGTGCATGCGCAGCCCCGGGATTATGCGAAGAAGTCGCTCCTATTTTTATCGGAACTGGAACAAGATAGTTTGATTCGTGGCGCAGCCGCCGGCCTGATGCAAGACAGGGGCATGCCTAAATCTGTATTTTACCGGAAGTATGCGGAGTACCGGCCGGTGCTTCAGCAAATGATCCGTAAGCGATTGCCTGATCATTTCCGCGTGATCGACAAGAAGTATAAAACCGTCCCTGCTGCAGGTTCCGAAAGTTTTCGGCAAATCAGGGCAGAGTATGTAAGGGAACTGGAAAGCACTGTGCGCGCATCAATGCTCGCGCAACCATCGTTCATGCAAGCCATCCTATTGCATGTGGATGAAACAGACCGCATCCTTTCATTTCATAGTGATATAAAAGTACACAGTGATGGGAGGATCATTGTGGATGAGCAAATAGAAGTTTATAATGGCAATGGAGTTGCACGCAGTTCAAATGATGAGATACAACGAGGCATCAGAAGAAGTTTTCCCACACGCTATAAAACAGCTAAAGGCTTCAATAGCAGTACAGGTTTCAGGGTGCTGTCCGTGACAGTCAATGGGGATCGGGAAATATATGAATTAAAGAAAGCGCCCAATGGGGTAGATATGTATATTGGTAACCCGGTGGTGAATCTCGACAAGGGGGTATATACTTACGGGATTACTTATGAAACAGAAAGGCAGTTGATTTTTCATAATCAGAAAGATGAACTGTACTGGAATGTGAATGGCAACGGGTGGAGTTTTTCATGCGACAGTATTTCCGCCCTTATCCAATTTCCCAAAAATGCCCGGATCATGGAATCGGCATGTTATACCGGTGTACAGGGGTCTGCAAGTACATCATGCCGGTCCAGAATTTTATCAGATTCCAGCATATTTTTTTCAGCCATCGGTTCGCTGATGCCTTTTGAAGGCCTGACCATTGCCGCTTCTGTTGAAAAAGGGGTGGTTTCGCCGCCATCACAATTGCAAAATGCCTGGCAATGGACCAAGGATAACCTGATCGTTCCGGTGATGGGCTTGTTTGTGTTGTTGTTTTTATTTTTTCATTTCAGGCATTGGTGGAAGGTTGGCCGTGACCCCAGGGGCGGCACCGTCATTCCACGCTTTGCGCCGCCTGCCGGCTTTTCACCTGCCGATGCCGGCTACCTCTACCGGCAGGCATACAGCGAGGATTTATTTGCCGCATCAGTGATAGACCACGCGGTGAATCGGCGTTTAATCATCAACGTGAGTAAGGAAGGTGTGATTTTCAAAAGCACACATTATGCTTTTGATGCACCACCGGGCTCACAATACCAAACGGAGCGCCATTGGCAATCTTATGAATGGTATGGGTATGATGTGAGCAGTTTATATGGAAAAGAGGTTTCTAATGGTACATATAATGCATCCATCGCGGCCATAAACAGGAGTTTACATCAGCAACTTAAAAACAGGATGTTGAAAACGAAGGGGCGTGCAAACAGTTTTAAATCCCTTTTTTCATTGAATGACCAGGCTGTTGGCATTGGCATATTTGTATTGTTTTTGTTGGGTTTTGGCGGCATTATCTACTTAGCGATGTTTGGTACAAAAACTTTGGTCTTGTTATCTGCGGCATTGTGGTTGGTCTGCCTCATCATACAGATTGTCTTTATGAGAATCATTAAGGCATATACACCGGAGGGCAGGAAGTACATGGATGAAGTGCAGGGCTTTCGCATGTACCTGGCCACAGCGGAGCAACATGTATACGATGCGATGAACCCACCGGAGAAGAACCTGCAATTATTTGAAAAATACCTTCCCTATGCCATTGCCCTGAATTGTGAACAGGCATGGTCTGACCAGTTTGCCGATGTGCTCGAGTCAACGATGCAACAAGGGCAATCCCCCTCATACCTGCGCGGGGTTTCCGGGTCTGGGTTCAGGTCGGCCGGGTTATACTCCGGTATCAGCAGCGGTTTGAGCGGCGCCATATCATCTGCATCCACGCCACCATCCAGCAGCAGCGGGGGCAGTTCCGGAGGTGGAAGTTCAGGCGGCGGCGGCGGTGGCGGCGGTGGCGGCGGATGGTAAAACCACATATTTATGTATCACCCATACTGTAACATTATATGAAACCCTTGCCTGGCAAGGGTTTTGCTTTATGTTAACAATTGAATATGCCTGAATTTTCACACAATCATGCGATTGTGCAGGGCTTTTTTTGACGCCATCTTTGTATCGTCAAAAACAAATAAACATCACACCGGAAAACCGGATTAAAAAGTAAAGCCATGAAAAAATTATTCATCCTCAGCCTCTCCATCCTCAGCATGGCGTCCATAGCCATTGCGGGCCCCGGTTCAAATGCTACCGATAACAACAAGCATATCAGCACCGCGTACAGCCGTCCGGCCGATGGTATTTCCCGCGGCAGTTTCCACAGTATCCGCATCGAAAATGATATTGATGTGGTGTTAACCGAAACTAACCTGGCAGGCATTACCGTTGTTGCCAACGACGATGCAACAAGGGCCATTCAGTTCAAAGTGAAAAAAGGCGTCCTGCACATTTACAGCAAAGGACGTTCCATGAAAGGCAAAGCGGTAGTGTATGTACCGGTGAAAAACCTGCAAACCCTTGAAGTTATGGGCAACTCACATGTGAGCAGCGCCGGTCCCTTAAGCGGACCATCCCTCCGCCTGAAAATTCACGGTGAAGCAACATTCAATATCAGGTCAAACGGCGATGTAGCTGTTGAATCAAGCCCGGATATTGAAATACAGATGAGCAAAACCGTACGCAAGTGCCAGCCGGCCATCGCCAAAAAGTAATACAGGTTTTCAGATTGTGTGTGTCATATATCCGTATCCATTGTTTAGTAAGAAGCAGCAGCAGAGATTCCCGCGAACCGTTTGAAAAACCGGCGAGCGGGATTCCTGTTTTATACTAACTCCAACATTGAAACGGCTATTTTCGCGCCAAGAGCGGCGTTATTTTTGATCAGTGATATATTCGCTTCCAGGCTTTCCCCCTTACTGTGTTGGGCAATGTATTGTAGAATAAAAGGTGTTACATCTTTACCCTTAACCTGTTTGGCCGCCGCCGCCTGTAAAGCTTCCCGGATATGTGTTTCCATAACAGCGGCGTCTATTTCATCTGACGCGGGCAAGGGGTTGGCAATCAACACCGAACCTTTCAGCCCAAGCCCCCACTTGGTATGGATCATGCGGGCCAGGGAGTTTGTTTCGTCTATTCGTAACGGTGATTTATACCCGCTTTTTGACGAATAGAAACTCGGGAATTCGTCTTGCCCGATGGTTACTACGGGAATCCCTTTCGTTTCGAGGTATTCCAGCGTCAGCCCGATGTCGAGGATAGATTTTACGCCCGCGGATACAACGGCCACTGAGGTATCGGCCATTTCCGTGAGGTCCGCTGAAATATCCATGCTGGTTTCCGCGCCCCGGTGCACGCCGCCGATGCCGCCCGTAACAAAAATTTTAATACCTGCCATGGATGCGATGCGCATGGTAGCCGCAACGGTGGTGGCGCCGTATAATTCCCTGCTGATCACGTATGGCATATCGCGGAGGCTTACTTTCCATACATCCGGCGCGTGGCCAAAATATTCCAGTTCTTCCCGGCTCAGCCCCACGTGGCATTTGCCCCCAAATATGGCGATGGTGGCGGGGATGGCGCCGTTGTCGCGCACGGCTTGCTCAACCGCGAGGGCCGTTTCCACATTTTTCGGGTAGGGCATACCGTGAGAAATAATGGTGGACTCAAGCGCCACTACGGGTTTCCCGGTTGACAGCGCTTCGCTGACCTCGGGCAATACATGCAGGTAAGGATTCATCAGGCAGGATAGTATTTATGAACCAGGTTTAAAAGTTGTTCCTGGTCCAGGTGAGGGGCATTGGCGCCATGAACCTGTAAAATTTCGGCAGACAGTGTGTGGGCCAGCTTCAGGCAGCCTTCATCCGGCAGTCCGAGGTATTTACCCAGGATGAAGCCCGTCAGCGAACCATCGCCCGCGCCGGTACAGTCAACCACTTCAATATCCGGAGCAGGCAGGGTTATTGTTTGTTCCCGGCTATACAGCGCGGACCCATGCTGCCCATTGTGCAGCCATATTTGGTGGACACCGCGGCCCAGGAGTTCTTCCACCTGTTGCTGCGTGAAAAAGGCTTTTTCAGAACATATCGCCGGGATCTCGTCTTCGTTTGGAGTAACCAGGTGCAGGCCACGCAAATCAATATCTTTTAATTTTCGTGCAGGCGGCACCGATACCGGCTCAATGATAAAAGGGATCCCTGTTTCATTGCTGAATGCCAGCAACCATTCAATGGATTCCCTGCTGATATTGGCATCCGCGAGCAGGTAGGCTGCGGTGCTGAGCAGGTCCCTGTTTTTCTGCAGGTGTTCCGGTGTAATAAGGTGAATGGATGCATTGGTGAGGAAAGCGGTGTATAATGAACCGTCCGCGTCGAGTATGCCCGTATATTTTCCAGACAGTCCATCACGGATGATCATGCCATCCATCAATACGCCGGCCTCGGCGCATACTTGCCTGAGCCAGTCGCCGTCGCTGTCGTTGCCTACGGCGCTGATCAATTGTACCGGCACACCAAAAAGGGATAACTGGTGTGCAATGTTGCGGCTTACGCCCCCGGCTGTTTTGGTAACTGTTGCGGGGTTGGTGGTGGCGGTTAAAACCCCCTCGGTGGCATGGAACAATTCATCCACCAGGGCCGCGCCAATGCTGATAACGGGCTTTGTCATGCCGCAAAAATAATGGCATGGGAGGAATTAAGGGAGATGATTTAAGACATGATTTGCAGGATGCCTGCACTTACTTATTGTCCGAACCCGCTTTTCTCCCATAATACCCGCACCGGCATGCGGTAAATATCGGTCCAGCTTTCAGGGCCATGTTTTTCTACATAAGCTTCTACGATGCGGTAGCCGATATAATATCCAATGGCCCCCGGGCCCCCGTTTTTGAAAATTTTTTCTGAACGGCTCGCAAGGGCGAGCGCGTGATCGGGATTTGATGTAAAGAGGAAGGGTTTGAGTTTTTCGAAAATCTTTTTTTCATTTTCCCTGCAGAATGCCAGTTCCTTGCTTGAATACATCAGGTAGTCCTGCAATGGGATGCTGTCGCCTAATATTTTCTGATTGACATACACCGCAAAACCTTCATTAACGCAACGGTACAGGCCGCGGGCCGTTGTGTCGGGAACAACGCTGAAATCATACACCTGGTGATTGATTTCATGCGGCAGCATGCGCACAATATGTTCAATGCTGTTGATCGGGTGCGACATATCGAGCACCATAATGCCATCACCCAAACCGCCCATATCTGTTACTTTACTTCCAAAGAGAAAACACCATTTCCCTTCAGCCGGCAAGCCGCTGTATTGGAATATGGCGGTTGCTGTTTGTTCAATGAAAGAGGGCAGGTGCTGTTGCAGGAATGCACTTGTTTTAGCATCCATCATGGAAAGACTGTCGTTCCGCAATTTGTTCATGATCTGTATGTACCTCTCTTCGGTTCCTACATAACCGCTCCACACATCCTGGTAAGGCTTAAAACTATGGGCCAGCATCGCGGCACGCCAGTTTTGTTCCGAAGCGCCTGCTTGTTCATACATTACCCTCACTTGCTGTTTGAAGATATTGTACACGGTTAATTTGCCATCGAAAAGCCTGGTGCTATCGGGCATTTGCATCAGTTTCTCATATGTTTCCCTGCGGATGCCCTGCTGCGCTTCGGTACGCAAACTAAAAAGGCACATGCCAACCAGGCATGATAATACCGGAAGGAGTTTTGGAATTTTCATGATGTAAAATTATCGGATTGCGTACGCCTGCGCAACCGCATAAATATGTGTGTGAATTTCCCGATCTGGTAAGCGAATTAAAGTCGAATATGCGCGCAAGCATAATACAAGCTGAGACCGGGTTGGAGATTTGCAAAAACGATTTTATATGAAATATGCAGAAAAGACCATTGGCAGCATTGTAGCGGAAAACTACCAGGCGGCTGCCGTTTTTGATAAATACCGACTTGATTTTTGCTGCGGCGGTAAAAAGTTGCTGGGCGAAGCCTGCAGCCAGCGCCAGATCAACGTGGAAGAAGTGGAAGCCGATTTGCGGCAATTGACTCAATCCGCTGATCCCGCGAAGGCCTTTCAGCAAATGGATAGCGGAACCCTGATCAGTTATATTTTATTGCAGCACCATTTTTATATCCGGCAATATGGCCCGATTATACTCCAGCACCTGGAAAAAGTGGCGCATAAACATGGCGGTAATTTTCCATACATGATCAGGGTGGCGGCTGTGTTCTCCGCTTTGCTGGAAGAATTGCTGCAGCACATGCGCAAGGAAGAAGAAGTATTGTTCCCGGCTATACGTTCGCTTGATTTACCCGGATCAAATTCAAACGTACACATACAGGCGCCTATCCGCGTGATGGAACAGGAGCATGATGAAGCCGGCTTTTTGCTGGAAGAAATCCGTACACTGACCAATAACTATACCATTCCCGAACAGGCCTGCACAACATTCCGCATCAGCCTGATGGAACTGGAAGAGTTTGAGGCCCGTATGCATGAACATGTTCACCTCGAAAACAATATCCTGTTTCCAAAAGCGCTTCATATGATGATACCTGCATGAGGAATCTTTTATATACAATACCCTGAAAGGCCTGGAACGGCCCATCCATGTATATAAACCACCGAAACATGGATGGGCCGTTTTATTTTGACAAGAGATTAGGATTTAATTGCCCGATACATTCTTTTCCCCAATCCTGCCAATTTCCCTTTCTTTCAATCTGCCGGTGATTTCCTGCAAAATAACCGGGTCGTCGATGGTGGATGGAATCGTATATGCGTCACCGTCAGCTATTTGGCGGATGGTCTTCCGTAAAATTTTTCCACTCCTTGTTTTCGGTAATCTTTTTACCAGCAGTACATTCCTGAAGAATGCCACGGCCCCGATTTTTTCACGGATCAGGCTAACCAGTTCCTGTTCCAACTGCACTTCCGTTTCCTGTCGCCCGTCTTTCATGACCACAAGCGCGACCGGCCTTTGTCCACGGAGTTCATCAGCGATGCCCACCACGGCCGATTCTGCAACAGCCGGATGCGTGGCCACCAGTTCTTCCATTTCCCCGGTACTCAGGCGATGGCCACTTACGTTAATGACATCATCTACACGGCCCATGATGAAAAAATACCCATCCTCGTCATAATATCCGCCATCTCCTGTGAGGTAATGCCCTTCAACCTGGCTCAGGTAGCCTGCAATAAAACGCTCGTCGTTTTTCCATAATGTAGGCAGGCATCCCGGTGGTAGGGGCAAGCGCACCGTGACGAGGCCTTCGCGCCCGGGAGGTAAAGGCGCGCCATCTTCGGAAATAATCCGGATATCAAAACCGCAAACAGGCAATCCCGCCGAACCTGCTTTCACCGGTAAAGGTTCCACGCCCATCATGATACCCAGCATTGGCCAGCCGCTTTCTGTTTGCCACCAATGGTCAATTACGGGTACTTGCAGGATTTCGCGCGCCCAGTGAAAAGTAGCGGGGTCGCAGCGTTCTCCTGCTAAAAACAAGTACCTGAGCGATGATAGCTTGTATGGGGACAGTAATGCTGCTTCATGGTCTTCTTTTCGAATGGCACGAATGGCAGTGGGCGCGGTGAAAAATACATTGACGCCATATTCCGATATCACGCGCCAGAACGCCCCGGCATCGGGAGTGCGCACGGGTTTCCCCTCGTAAAGTACCGTAGTGCACCCGGCTAACAGTGGGCCATAGACGATATAACTATGCCCAACCACCCAGCCTACATCGCTTGCAGCCCAAAAAACATCGCCGGCATGAGCGTCGTACACATGTTTCATGCTGAAAGCCAGGGCTGTGGCGTATCCGCCGTGATCTCGCACAATACCTTTGGGTTTGCCGGTGGTACCGGATGTGTACAGGATATATAAAGGATCTGTAGACAGCATCGGCACTGCCTCCGATTCTTCGAAAGTTTGGAGGTTATCAAAATCGTATTCACCTTTTTTTTCCAGTTTGTCGTAACCCGGCTCCCTTTGCACAAAAATGCGGTGTGCAGGCTGATGCACCGCTTCCCGAAGGGCCTGGTCAACCAGTGGTTTATATGGGATTTTTTTATCGAACTCAATGCCATAGCTCGCCGATATGATGGCTACCGGCTTCGCGTCGTCGATGCGCATTGCCAGTTCATGTGGCGCGAACCCGCCAAACACCACGGAATGGATGGCGCCAATCCTCGCGCAAGCCAGCATACTGATGACGGCTTCAGGGATCATCGGCATGTAGACCACTACCGTGTCGCCCTTGCCAATACCGAGTGATTGCAAACCATGCGCGAACCGCGCGACACGCGTAGCCAGTTCATCGTAACTAATCTTTTCCTTTTTATTTGCCACCGGGGAATCATAAATCAGCGCAACCTGGCTCCCCCTTCCTTGTTCAATCTGCCAGTCAAGACAGGCATAGGATATATTGCAGCGGCCATCGGTGAACCAGCGGTAGAAACCTTGCTCGTTGACAGATAAAATTGTTTGCGGTTCTGTAAACCAGGGAATGCGTTCCGACTGTTCTTTCCAGAATTTTTCTTTTTCGTCTATGCTTTTACGGTAGAGTGACTGGTATACCATGGCTCGGCTGTTTAAGGGTCATTGTAAGTTACCTAAAACAAATACCGGTTCCCGGAAATCTATACCAAATAACCAGAAAATATCAGGCCGCGGCCAGGAGTTCCCGCACTTTTTTCATGAGGTCACGGGTGGAGAAGGGTTTGGTTACATACAGGCTGGCGCCGAGGTCGTATCCTTTTTGGATATCGCTTTCCTTTGATTTCGCGCTGAGAAAAACCACTTTGATATGCTGCAGTTTTTTATTCCCTTTGATGTGTTTGCAGATGGCATATCCGTCCATGTCGGGCATCATGATATCCAGCAAAACCAGTGCAGGTGTTTCCTGTTGGATGATGTCGAGCGCTTCTGTGCCATTGCGCGCCACTTTCACATCGAAGCCTTCCTTTTTCATAAGGAATTCAAGCGACATCAGGATGTACGGATCATCGTCAACAACCAGGATCTTCTTCATGGTACAAAGTTATTGCAGCGGAAGTGTAAAAATAAATTTCGACCCTTTTCCTTCTTCACTCTCCACCCATATTTTTCCACCATGCATGTCAATGATTTTTTTGCAGATGGCGAGTCCAAGCCCCGTCCCTTCCGGTTTCCTGAGTGTTTGGTTGCGTGCCTGGAAGAATTTATCAAAGATCAGGGTATGCAGGTCGGCCGGAATGCCTTTGCCGTTGTCTTCCACCCAAACCTCCCACTCATCATGGTTATTGCGGATAGATACTTTGATGATGCCGTGGTTTTCCGGAGAAAACCGAATGGCATTGGTCAGCAAATTATACACAACCTGTTCAATCAATGCCGCATCGCATTGCAGCAAATACATGGCATCAGGCCAGTTCCGGATGATGCGGATATTTTTTTCCATCGCGAGCGGCTCAACAGAATCAATGATATTATTCAGCAAGGTATTGAGCTGAACCGCACTGCTATTCAGTTTCTGCCGGCCGCTCTCATACCTTTCCAGGTTTAACACCTGTGAGATGAGGTGGCTCAGCCTTTCGGTTTCGCGGATGATGCCGGAAATAAACCTTGTTTTTTCATCAGCTTCCATCTCTGGGTTATCATAGATTATTTCCGCCATGGCACGGATTGATGTCAGTGGCGTGCGCAGTTCATGGGTAACGGTATATAAAAATTCATCCTTGATTTCATCCATATCGCGCAACTGGTCGTTGGCCTTCCTCAATTCATCCGTTGCTTTTTGCAACTCCAGTGATTTTCGGCGAAGCTCTTTGTTGAGTTCAATCATCTGCTGCGATTCCTGCAGGATGCGGAGCACTTCGTCGATGCGGATGTTTTCTTCCTTGGTAACGGTGCCCACCATGATGCGGGCAGATGCGGAGCCAATGACGCCACTGAGTACTTTTTCCGCGAAGTTCACCATTCTCGGGTCAGCGTTTTTTTGATCAAGTGGAATCTGGTGCCGCTGCGCGTACTGCCTGATCAGTTTCTGCGCCCTGTCACGGCCAAGAAAATTTGATATGAGGTCCGACAGGTCAGGCATGGATGCCGTGCCCTTCCAGAATGTACCGGTTGCCGGGCTGTTGGCATGCCGGAATATGTCTACAAAAATTTCAGCCTGGTACCTTTCCTGGTCAGATTTTCCGCTGTTGATCGATACGGCCACAAAGCTTCCGATATTAAACAGCATGCTCCAGAAAAAACAATGCGAAATGCTGTCCATCCCTTCCAGGCCAAACAACGCCGTCGGCCTGAGCCAGCTTTGCCCGAACAAACCGTTCAGCAACATGTCGTTGCCTATGATTCCCGCATTGGCCATGGAAGGAATAATGGCGGTATAAAACCAAATGACAAAACCCAGCAGGATGCCGGCCATGGCGCCCTTTTGCGATGCTTGTTTCCAGTATATGCCGCCAATCAGCGCGGGTGCAAACTGGGCAACTGCGGCAAATGAAATCAACCCGATGGAGACAAGGCTGATATGCAGCGCCACCATCTTATCGTACATGTATGCCAGCAGGATGATGAGCAGGATGCTGAAACGGCGGATATTTAGGATGATTTTACTGAAAGAGCCCTCCCGGCCGGAGCGGAAACGTTTGCTGGTGAGCAGCAATGGCGTAGCGATATTATTGCTCATCATGGTGCTTAAGGCAATAGTTTCCACAATGATCATGCTGGTGGCTGCGGAAAAGCCACCAATAAAAGTGAGCAGGCTCAGTATGTCGGCGCCGTAATGCAGGGGCAGCGACAATACATAAGTGTCTGCATGCACATCTGTTTGCGCGAAAATCAGTTTGCCTCCAAACGCGATGGGTAACACAAAAATATTGATGAGCAAAAGGTACAAGGGAAAAACCCAGATCGCTTTTTTCACATGCGATTCGTTCGTGTTTTCCACCACGCCCATTTGAAATTGCCGGGGCAGGAACACAATTGCCAGCATGGAAAGCATGCAAAGGAAAAACCAGGAGCTGTATGTGCTGTTTTCTTCGAGTACAAATAATTTTTTCAGGGATAGGTCTGCTGATGCGCGTGTGAAAATGTCCCCAAACCCGTTGAATATGCCATAAGTCACAAAGAGGCCAACAGCCAGGAAGGCCAATAATTTCACAACAGATTCAAATGCCACGGCGGCTACAAGCCCTTCATGTTTTTCGGAGGCATCAATCGACCTTGTGCCAAACAGTGTGATGAATGCGGCCAGCGCGAGTGAAATATAAAATGTGTTATCGCCCAGGAAGCCGGACAATCCGCTTTGTTCAGGGCCTGATTTGGCGAGGATGCCCATGCTTGCTGAGATCGCTTTGAGTTGCAAGGCTATGTAAGGGATGATACCCAGCACACAAAGAATGGTGATCACAACCGCGAGCGAAAAATTTTTGCCGTAACGGGTTGAAATAAAATCGGCGATGCTGTTGATGCGTTGTGTATGGCAGATGCGGATGATTTTGCGCAGCATGGGCCAGAACAATGCGGCCATTATGGTTGGCCCGATGTACACTGTAATGAAATCAATACCCCTGGTGCTTGCCTGGCCAACGCTTCCGTAATAAGTCCATGCCGTACAGAAAACACCTAACGATAACGCATATACGTAAGGATTGCTGATCAGGCTTTTGCCTTTCTTCATCCTGTATTCCGCGTAGTACGCGATGCCAAACAACAGAAACAGGTAAGCTAGCGCCGTGCCTATAACGATCCAGTTGCTCATGGTTCCTTACCTTTTTTGCCGTTGTCTTTTTCAGCCGCCCTGTATAATAAATAAATGCCAATGGCCCAGGCCAGGAAGATATACAGGTATAACATGGGAAAGCCCGCCAGCATCCTGTTCTTGTCGGCAATCGACAAAAGCGGGTAACTGAACAGCACCAGCAATAACACGGCCAGTGCGGCGAATCGTTGTTTTTTAATCCGGTCGGGCATGATATAATTAAAAAGAACATTCTTTGCCAGCCTAATGTAGCAAAGAATGTTCTTATGGTCAAATCCGCTTACAGCTTAATCGGTGATCTCGGCAGAGCTTTCCGGTAAATGGTCATACAATCCTTTCACCGAGTAGTAGCCGAATATCATCAAACCGATGCAGACCGGGATGAAGATAAAAAGGATGATGGCCCATTGCAGGGTGATGTTTGATTTGGTTGCTTCCGATGCTTTACTGATTTTGTCGGCTGCCTGCCAGAACATGAATGCCACCAGTAAGGGCGCCAGCGCCATCCAAACAAATCCGAGTAATCTTTTTAACGCGTTCATATCAAATAGTTTTATGCATGATGAAATGTGGGTTAGTCCATGACGTTTTCGTCGATCTTATTCTGAAGATATACCACGCCGATGATCAAACTTAGTATGGCCACGCCAATAGGGTACCAAAGCCCTGCAAGCGGGTCGCCGGCCGGGTTGGTATCCGTTTTGGTGAACTCAACAATCAGTGTTCCCAGGAAGGGAACCAGTCCGCCAAACACGCCGTTACCGATATGGTAGGGTAAAGACATGGATGTGTACCTGATTTTTGTCGGGAATAATTCCACCAGGAAGGCGGCTATTGGCCCGTAAACCATGGTTACATACAATATCTGTACGAATACAAGCAATACCATGCCCCAGAATGTTCCTTTATCAAGTGATTTTTCCAGCACTACACCGGGTTTAGCGGAGTGTGAGGATACGGAAGCGTATTGGATGCCTTCCGGAAGAACAACGTCTTTGGCTGTTTTGATATGGCTTGTTATGGTATCGCCCCCTGGCATGATGAAGCTTGCATTGGCCACAGAAGCTTTAAGCGGGGATGCGAGGTGAAGGGTGTCTGTTTTGCTGTGCGTGTACACGGCACCGTCAGTGTATACGGTATCGTATTTTACGGTGAGTAAAACTTTGGTTTGGTCTTTTGCATCAATGGCAGCAACTGCCGGTGATGCTTTGGTTTCCGTAAGGTTTACCAGTTCGGTTTTGTTGGCAGGCTTGGTCCATTCGAGGAATGTTTTGTAAATCGGCCTGTAACTGATAATACCCAGGATCATACCCAGCATCATGATCCATTTACGTCCAACGCGGTCACTTAGTGAACCGAATATCACAAAGAAGGGAGTCGCAAACAGGATGGCGATGAGTATGATGTTGCGGGAATCAATGAAGTTGACCTTGCACACGTTTTCGATAAATGATTGCGCGTAAAATTGTCCTGTGTACCAGATCACGCCCTGCCCCATCACCGCGCCGAATAAAGCCAGCAACACCATTTTGAAATTTGAACGGTGCCCGAAACTTTCTTTCAACGGGTTCTTTGAAATTTTTCCTTCCGCTTTCACTTTCGCAAACAAGGGCGATTCGCTCATACGCATGCGGATCACAATCGACACAATCACCAGCAACAAGGAAATCCAGAATGGGTAACGCCAGCCGCCCCATTCGGATGTAAATGTTTCCACTCCCTGGCTTTGCCTGATCAGGATGATGATGCCAAGGGCGAGGAATAAGCCGAGTGTGGCTGTGGTTTGGATCCAACTCGTCCAGAAGCCCCTGCGGTGCGCGGGCGCGTGTTCTGCCACATAAGTGGCGGCGCCGCCATATTCGCCACCCAATGCCAGGCCTTGTACCAGGCGTAAGATGAGAACGAGGATTGGTGCAGCCCATCCAATGGTTTGGAAACCGGGTACAAGCCCAATAGCGAATGTGGATCCGCCCATCAGCACCAGTGTAAGGAGGAATGTGTATTTGCGGCCGATCAGGTCGCCGAGGCGGCCAAAGACCAGCGCCCCGAAAGGCCTAACAATAAAGCCTGCCGCGAAGATGGCGAGCGTACTCAGCAATGCCGATGTGCCTGAGTCTTCCGGGAAAAACTGCTTGGAGATGATGGTGGCGAGCATCCCGAAGATGTAGAAATCGTACCACTCAATGAGTGTACCTACGGATGAAGCTCCAATAATGAAGCCCATCCCTTTGTTGGTTAATGGTTGGTTTGCCATGTGTGTGTATTTATATGGTGGGCTTGTGTTTAGAGAAATATTTGCGTTTGCAGGATGAACTCACCCTTGCTACCATTGCGTTCGGGATTGCCGTTAACGGTTTTGTACACCGGCCTGCTGCTGTATTGCGCGGTGATTTTTGCATGGTGGTTATTGATCAGGTAGTTCAGGCCAAGGTCAAACTGACCGGATGATTTTCCGATCCTGTCGAAGTTCTTATACGTAAACGTAGCATAAGGCATGAAAGCCGTTCCATTCTTAAGTTTGGGGAGCAGGTATCCGGCCTGTGTGTACCAGATCTGTCCTGTGCCGATGGTGGGTTGCAAATTGCCGCCGCCGGCCCAGCTTGCATCGGGATTTGCAGCTACCGGTTGCGTGGCGCCGTGCAGGTTCAGGATGCCGATATTGCGCAGGTAGTTGGGGCCATAATCGTAATCATAAAAAACACTGTACACGCTCAATGCCGTACCTTTTGCCTTGTTGATGGGCATATCCAGGAAAACATCTACGCCCAGGTTGCTCTGGTTATGTGTTTGCACCGAATCAACCGGGCTCTTCCGGCTGGCAGTAGCGCCGCTATGTGTATACCATCCCGCGCCGATATTGAAAACCCTTTTGGTGCCGAAATAAGTACCGGTGAAAAAAGGTAAAACATTATTTTCCTTATCCCAGAACATATAATTCAGGTAACCGCCGGTTGACCAGTTTTCGTTGAGCACATTGGTTGCAGCGGTACTGCTGACAGTGGATGGATTGATGCCGAATGCGAAAGGTTTATTAAGGTGTACACGATAATCGAGCCTGCCCAACTGGCCTTTTGCATAAATACCCAGTTGCCTGGCAAACTGGTCTGTGGCTTCAATATTATACCAGTTGAAAATGGGCGCATCCATCGTCATGAACGTGAGTGTGCTGTGGCTGCTGTTGCGCGACACGCCGTTCCAATAATGCAGGCCCGTGCCCAGGTGCAGTTTACCCGGAACCACGGCGTATTCCGTCCAGGCATCATGAATGTACAGTTGCGGGCGTTTGCCACCCTGTGCCGTGGCGCTGGAACCTGTTCCCAGGGCGCCCGATCCTCCCCCATTCACAAAACTCTGGTTGTTGATGCCCCAGTGGCTGACGATCATAAAACGCGGAGATATCTGCGCCTGAACCAGGAAGCGGGAACGGCGGATGGCAATATCCGTTGCGGATGATTGGGGTTTCCCATTGACGTCGAGTGTGCCCGGATTGTTGTTGGTATGTGTAACCCACATTTGGTGCCAGGTAATGAGGCGGATGAATTTCTGGCCTTTATCATCCAGCTTAATCATCATGGGTTTGTAACTATGATCAATGCCCGGCGCGTTGCCCTGTGCCATACCGGTTGCACCAAGAAAGCAGGAGGCCAGCATGACCAGTAAACTTTTTTTGTACATAAGCGAGTGTTCAGGTGATGAGTGAATATTGCAACCCTAATTTCACCAGAATCATCAGCCTGAATCAAGTTTGAACTATATCCCTGTTAACCGGTATACTTATTGCCAGGTATTTCGCCTGAAACGTTCCCATTTAATCAGCATGAATTTATCGCCCAGCTCGGTTATCAGGCATCCCGAGTTTTTAAGGCTGTCACGCTGCGTGAAAAATGCCTGTAACTCAGTGTGGTCAAGCACTTTGTAGGTGGGCCTGTATTCATAGTTTTCAGGTGCGGTGATGCGGTACTTCTTCACCCAGTTCATCACCGACACATGGCTGATGCCAAGTATGCGCTCGATCTCCCGGAAGCTAACACCTTCCATGTACAACTGCAATGCCTTAATGACATAGTATGGGTCTATCTGTTTACCCTCTTTCAATACCGTAAAAAAATACCCGCAAGTTTTGCATCTGTACCGCTGGCGGCCTTTAACGACGCCGCTTTTCACCACTTCTTCTTCCCGGCATTTGGGGCAGGCTATATGTTTCATATATGCAATATAAACAGATGGATATACTTAATTAGCATAAATATACTTAATTAGCAAATAAAAGCTTGACAGGCTCCGGGCTTTCTTTACTTTTAATTGTCTAAAACCGATGCACATGTCATATCCATATCAAATCAAATCGTTTGAGCAATATCAATCAGACTACCGCCGCAGCGTAGACGATCCCGCGGGCTTTTGGGCTGATGTCGCTAATCATTTTCACTGGAGGAAAAAATGGGATACTGTTTCTGATTGGAATTTCACCGAGCCAAAGATCAACTGGTTTTCGGGAGCCAAACTGAATATCACGGAGAACTGCATCGACAGGCACCTGGAGAAGCTGGGCGATAAACCCGCGATCATCTGGGAACCCAATAATCCCGACGAGCGTGTGCGTGTAGTCACGTACAACCGTTTGCATAAAAGGGTTTGCCAGGTTGCCCAAATGCTCGTGAATAATGGCGTGAAGAAGGGTGACCGCGTGTGTATTTATATGGGCATGGTGCCCGAACTGGTGTATGCGGTATTGGGATGTGCACGCATTGGCGCTATACACAGTGTGATATTCGGAGGCTTCAGCGCGCAGAGTATTGCCGACCGTTTATATGACGCGAACGCGGAGTTCATTATCACCTGCGATGGCGCTTTCAGGGGCAATAAGGATATTCCATTGAAGTCGGTGATAGATGATGCCCTGATCGGCAACCGTACGGTGAAACGTGTGATTGTGTACACGCGCACCCGCACCCCGGTGTCTATGATCAAGGGCCGCGATGTGTGGTGGGAAGATGAAATGGAACATGCCGAAACACAGATTGAAAAAGACGGTGTGGTATCATTTCCGGCAGTGGAAATGGATGCCGAAGACCCGCTGTTCATTTTATATACATCAGGTTCAACAGGTAAACCCAAAGGGGTGGTGCACTCCAGCGCGGGTTATATGGTGTGGACGAACTACACGTTTGTGAATGTGTTTCAATACAAGCCGGGCGATATCCATTTTTGTACCGCGGATATTGGCTGGATCACCGGCCATAGTTATATCGTGTATGGGCCACTGTCGGCCGGCGCCACATCGCTTATGTTTGAAGGCATCCCAACCTGGCCCGATGCAGGACGTTTCTGGGATATTGTCGACAAGCACCAGGTGAACATCCTCTACACCGCGCCCACGGCCATTCGCAGCCTGATGGGTTACGGGCTTGATCCGTTGAAAGGTAAAAACCTTTCGTCTTTAAAAGTGCTGGGTACCGTTGGTGAACCTATTAATGAAGAAGCCTGGCATTGGTACAACGAACATGTGGGCAAAAAGAAATGCCCGATCGTGGATACCTGGTGGCAAACGGAAACCGGGGGCATCCTCATTTCAAATCTTGCGGGCATCACGCCGGCCAAGCCGGGATGGGCCACTTTGCCCCTGCCGGGTGTTCGACCGGTTTTAGTGGATGAGCGCGGCGAAGAAATCAAAGATGCGGATGACCAGGGATTGTGGAAAGGGAATTTATGCATACAGTCACCATGGCCTTCCACCATCCGCACCACATATGGCGACCACGAACGCTGCCGGACCAATTATTTTGCCACATATGAAAATTTATATTTCACAGGCGACGGCGCGTTAAGGGATGCGGACGGAAATTACCGCATCACGGGCCGTGTGGATGATGTGTTGAATGTGAGTGGACACCGCATTGGTACCGCAGAAGTGGAGAACGCGATCAATATGCACGCGGGCGTAGTGGAAAGCGCGGTGGTAGGCTATCCGCACGATATCAAAGGACAGGGTATTTATGCCTTTGTGATTTTCAACCACCTGCACAGCGATGAAAACCTTACGCGGCAGGATATCCTGCAAACCGTGACCCGCATCATCGGCCCCATTGCCAAGCCGGATAAGATTCAGTTTGTGAGCGGGCTCCCCAAAACTCGAAGCGGTAAAATCATGCGGCGCATCCTGCGTAAAATTGCTGAAGGCGAAATGTCAAATCTCGGTGATACCACAACCCTGTTGGATCCAGGGGTGGTTGATGACATTAAAAACGGGAAATTGTAATTCTGTATTATCATTTCCCATCCTTCCAGGCCCATAAATACCGGCAGGCATATGTTCGGTATGGGCTCCATTTGGCGGAAATTTTCAGCATCTGCTCGCGGAATTGTTTTTTATCAGTTGCATCCAACTGGTATAACCTGGCCATGGCCTGCTGAATACCGAGGTCGTCGGCGGCAAACACATCTTCACGGGCCATGCTGAACATCAGGATCATCTCCGACGTCCACCGGCCCACACCCTTGATTTGCGTGAGCAGCGCAATGAGTTCTTCATCTGCTAACCGCTGAAGCGCTTTATCTTCCAGTTTATGTTGTATAAAAAACTGGCAGACCTCTCGCACGTATACAGTTTTTGCATTTGATAATCCAACAGCGCGAAGCTGCTCAAAAGGAACCGATAAAATCTCGTCCAACCCGGGTTTCCGGGTGTCAAACAAATCAAGGAAACGGCCCTGTATAACCTGTGCTACCTTGGTGCTTAATTGCTGGCTGATGATGGAGAATACCAGCTCAAGGTAAATGGGCTTTGATTTTTTTAACGTCATGGGCGGAAGGCCCGATATGAGTTTTTTTAATTTTTTGTCTTTGCTGAGGTGTGCGATATGTTCCATAAACAGGCAATAATGGTTGCCTGAAATTAATCAATCCCTGAAGGGTTGCGCGCATTTTATGATTGACGGCAAATTGATTTATCCATCCGCCCATTTCTTGAAGGCGCTCACCCTTTCGCGGCTGACAATGAACTCTTCATCCGTTTTGAGGTTTTTGATGGATAGCTTGAGGCGGTTATTGTAGTAGGGTTTCACAAGGTCGATCATCTTGCTGTACACAATTGTTTTCCGGTTGATGCGGAAAAAATAATAGGGGTCCAGTTGTGTTTCGAGTTTTTCTATGCTATAGTTGATGATGAACCGGTTGCCTTCCTTGTCTACCAGGTACACGGTTTTGTTGTCGGCCGTGAAATAAGCCACTTCGTCTGTTTGTATAAAAAATGTACGCGTACCAACCTTGGCGAGGAAACGGTCTTTGTGCCTGTTTTGCATCGAGTCTTTCACCTGGTTGGCCCAGTGGCTGTAGTTGGGTGGCACAAAGCCCGATGACAGGGTTTGGTATTTGCGCATGGCATTGGCCAGTGCTTCGGCGGTAACGGGTTTCAGGATATAATCAATGCTGAGGTGTTGAAATGCGTCGAGCGCGTATTGGTCGTATGCGGTGGTGAATATAACGGGCTTGTGTAGACGAACCTGGTTGAAGATGTCGAAGCTTTGCCCGTCAGACAACTGGATATCCATAAAAATCAAATCCGGGTGCGGCTTTGTATTCAGCCATTGTACGCTGTCTTCGATGCTGTCTAATACAGCCAGTACCTTTATCCCCGGGTCATAGGATTGCAAGAGGAGTTGTAAGCGTTCGGCCGCCAGCATTTCATCTTCAATGATCAACACATTCATACTTGCGGGTTTAATGCATGATGGCTCCTGATCAGCGGAAGCGATACTTTATAAATGGCGTCATCATGATAGATGTGCACATCCTCCTGGCATACATTTTTGTACCGCTTCACGATATTCCTCAAACCAATACCGGTTGATGGTTCGGTGGATTGCCTGTACTGCAGGTTGTTTACAATATCGATCCGGTCGTTGCCGTTGGCATGCAGTTGGATGTGTAAAGGCTTGTTCCTGCTGAGGATATTGTGTTTGATCGCGTTTTCAATCAGGATCTGCAAGGCGGCCGGGATGATGAGTTTGTCTTCATGGTGCGGGTCAACCTCGATCTTAAACTGCAAACTTTCGCCAAACCGTTTTTCCAGCAAAAACATATAAGGCTTGATGAAATGCAATTCCGTTTTCAGGGGCACCAGTTCGGTGTCGTGGTGTTGCAGGATATAGCGGTACACTTTGGAGAATTCTTCAATAAACTTATTCGCTTCCTCGTGGTTCTTCATCACCAGCGAAGACAATACGTTCAGGTTGTTGAACAGGAAATGGGGGTTGATCTGCGATTTGATCAATTGCAATTCAGCCTGCACCTGCGCGCTTTTCAGTTCCTCCGCTTCAAGACGGCTCGATTTATATTCCTTAAAGTAAAAGATGATGGTATTGATGAGGTGAAACAATAATGTCACCAGCCAGGCATACATCAGGTTTAGTTTCAGGGGCGTGATATTATCTTCCAGCGAAAAAGCGTGCAAACCCATGCCCACCACTAAAACAACGCCAATCGAGATGAATGTTGCCAGGGTACTTGACGCCAGGAAAAATGCCAGTGGAAATGCTTTCTTATGTGTTTCGGGAGGGAATTTTTTCCGGACAAAAGCTTCAATCATCTGGCTGCTTTCCAATGTCAGGAATGTAATGGCCAGGATCGTGCCGAAAGCCATATACCATTCGATGCGGATATTGAAATAATCATACACCTCACAGAACTCCGTGTTCAGGTATGTGTATACCGAGAGCAGCAGCGCGAAAAGGTATCTGTACCGGTGTGTAAACATGGTCGTCTATAAATGCATCAACGGTTTCCATAATGAATATGTCAACCGTTGATGCGATGTAAACCTTAAATCTAAATTACAATTCAAACAATAATTATGGGAGGATTACCCTGTCGATCAGGTGAACCACGCCATTTTTAGCCATGATATTAACACCGGCAGGCACTACGATGTTCGATGCGGGGTTGGCGCTGCCGTTAATTTTTACTGATGGGGGTGTGGTAGCGATGAGCAGGCTCACACCGGTTTGGATGGTTGGGGTATTGGCACCGGCAATCAGGTCGCTGGCGAATACGTTGGTAGGCAGGATGTGTGCCCTTACGATATCTGCAACAACACTGGATGGAGCAGCGGTAATGCTGGCATCATCCGGGAAGCCTGCAGCGGTGAAAGCGGCATTAGTTGGGGCAAATACTGTGAATTTACCTGGGCCCTGGATGGCTGGCAGCAAGCCTGCATGTACTACAGCAGTAACCAGGCGTGACAGTTCGGGTTCACCGGTAGCGATTTCGGCGATGTTCTCGGTTGGAGCCATTAACACGCTGGAAATCACATGAATAACGCCATTTGAAGCAGCAACGTCAGCAGATTTTACAGCTACACCATTTACAAATACGCCATTGGCATTACGTGAAGCGTAAATGTTTTGGCCTTGCAGGGTCTTAACTGTGTCGCTCACAGGTACTGAACCGGAAGCAACCCTGGCGCCAACTACGTGGTAAGTCAGGATGTCGGTCAACTGGGCCGGCGTGAGGCTGTTGATAACGGTGCTGGTGATGCCGGAAGCAGCAAAAGCGTCATTATCCGGTGCAAATACGGTTAAATTCGAACCTGTTAACGCGGATCCTATGCCCGCGCGGTCGATAGCTTGCTTCAACAGGCTAAAGTTTGCGTTACTGTTCACTACATCTACGATATTGGGCTGCACGGGAGCCGGATCGTCGTCCTTAGAGCAGGAAACCATTGTAGACGTCATAACCAAACCTGTTGCCAGGAGCAAAAAGCTGTTACGGAGTTGATGCATCATTTTCATGTTTATTCGTTTTTATAGCATTAAAACATCATATCACGACAAATGCAGTTAAAAAGCCGTGAACTGTATGAAAACAGGGTGTGAACTGTATAAAAACCCGCTTAATTGTGTTCAGCATTTCTTCTCAGGGCTTACACAAAACAAAAATGCCCCCGGTTCAGGAGGCAATTTTTGGGTATGAAATGATGTATCAGGAAAGGCTCCAGCTCATGTTTCCGTCTTTTTCATCCTTGATCAGGATGCCCAGGGCCGATAACTGGTTGCGGATTTTATCGCTCGTGGCAAAATCCTTCTTTGCCCTCGACTCTTTGCGGATATCTATCAGCAATTGCATGACACCTTGCAGTAAACTGTTGTCTGACTGGTAGGGCGATTGCAAGCCAAAAATATCTTCCAGGTATAGGGTGAAGGACGATTTCAGGTTGGCCAGGGTTTGCCCGGATATGGCATTGGCCGGTATGAGCCCGTCTTTAATCGAATTAATCACCGGCGCCATGTCAAACAGGTTGGCAATCACTTTAGGCGTGCTGAAATCATCGTCCATAAATGATTCCAGTTCAGCCAGTAGTTTTTCGATGCGGCCGTTCAGTTCCTGGTCATCCGCCGCCTGGTCGGCCGGCAAGTCCAGTTTTTTCAGGTTTTCGTATGAATCCCACAAACGCTTCAGCGCTTTTTCGCTGGCCTGTAAGGCTTCATTGCTGAAATCGAGTGTGCTGCGGTAATGGCTTTGCAGGATGAAGAAACGGATGGTCATCGGGTGGTATGCCTGTGTGAGCAATGGGTGGTTGCCCGAAAACAGTTCCGTGAGTTTGATCACGTTGTTGTAGCTCTTGCCCATTTTCCGCCCGTTGATCGTAATCATATTGTTGTGCATCCAGTAGTTCACCGGGGGCTGGTGGTTGCAAATGGTGCTTTGCGCGATCTCCGATTCATGGTGCGGGAACTGCAGGTCCATACCGCCGCCGTGAATATCAAAACGTGCGCCCAGGTATTTGGTGGCCATCGCGGAGCACTCAATGTGCCATCCCGGGAAACCTTCTCCCCATGGGCTTTTCCAACGCATGATATGTTCCGGCGGCGCTGCTTTCCATAACGCGAAATCGGCCCTGTCGCGCTTTTCCTCCTGTCCATCCAGTTCACGCGTGGTTTCGAGCAGGTCATCTATCACACGTCCGCTGAGTTTTCCGTAATCATGCGATGCCGCGTATTTCTTCACGTCGAAATACACAGATCCGTTTACTTCATACGCGTATCCAGCTGCAATGATCCCTTCGATCATATTGATTTGTTCCACGATATGGCCTGTGGCTGTTGGCTCAATGCTGGGTTCGATGCAATTGAATTGTTTCATGGCCCAGTGAAAGAGGTTCGTGTATTTCTGCACGAGTTCCATGGGCTCCAGTTTTTCCAGCAGGGCTTTCTTGCTTACTTTGTCTTCCGCTTCCCGACCTTCTTCCTCAAAATGCCCGGCGTCTGTGATGTTGCGCACATAACGCACTTTATAACCGAGGTGCGAGAGGTATCGGTACACCACATCGAAACTGATATAAGGCCTTGCGTGCCCCAGGTGGCTTTCGCCGCTAACGGTTGGGCCGCACACATACATGCCCACATGGCCCTCAGTTATGGGTTTGAAAAGTTCCTTTGTACGGCTATATGAATTGTAAATAGATAGAGGCATTTGGTCGGTATTTAATATGCAAAACTTGTATGATACAGGAAATATTGCGGCAATAAAATAAGGGTATATGATGTGGGATGGGTTCCCATGACAATTAAGCTATGCCGCAAGGGCAACAGCAGCAGGAAGTAAAATATGACAGGTAAATCTGTTTCATATGACGCAAGATACAGGATTTTCCTGATTTCTTATTGTGGCCGGTATTGCAGGTCGGCGAGGATAGGGAAGTGGTCGCTGAGTTTTTTGCGCACGCGGATGTATTGTTCCACCGTAAATCGGTTATCGCAAAAGATATTGTCGATGCGTAATGTGGGCGATATGCCGGAATAAGTACGGCCTGTGCCTATGCCTTTTTCCGCGAATGCGTTCTGGAGCCCATAACCGATATGGTTATACGCGTAACTGTTTGGCACATCATTGAAATCGCCGCAAACAATTACGGGGTAAGGGCTTTGGCGGATTTCCTCACGGATGCGGTCGCTCTGCCGGTACCGTTTTAAAAACCCGGTCCTGAATTTATCGAGCAGGTTTTTTGATTGTTTGATATCCGCTTCATCATTCATTTCGGGCGCCTCGATATACCTTTTGTTTTCACCGCTGAACCTCAGCGATTGCAGGTGGATATTGAACACGCGGAACGTGTCTTTTCCTGCTACAATATCCGCGTATTGAAAAATGGAATTGTAATCGTTGGGCCTGTAACTGATGGTTTGCCGGTTGATGATGGGGTGGCGCGAGAATATGATCAAACCAAAATGGTGCTTCTTATCAAAATCAAGTTTTGGGTTGAAGGAATAATGCAGTTCATCCATGCCCAGCGCTTTCACAAAGGCGGGCAGGTAATTAATCGCGTCCGGAAAAGAATCACTGGCCACCATTTCCTGGAAGCAGGCGATATCGGGCCGATAACTATTGATCAGCGAAAGCATTTCCTGTTTGCGCTCAGGGTGCGTTTTGTGTTCGAGGATGTCGAAATGCTCTACATTCCAGCTCATCACCCGCATATTGCCATTTTCTTTGTTTGTGTTGAAATGGCTCGACAGCCTTGCGGGAAGCACTTCAGTGAGCGGGTTCCAGCAAATGATCAGGGTTAATAAACTGATCAGGCTGATCCATGGCCGCGTCATGAGCCAGAAAAAAAAGAAGATGATGAGCGCCAGCGCGATGTAAAAGAGCCCAAGTGTAAAGTACCCGGTAAACCAGTAATGAATGGGGTTGAGCCATCCCCCAAACGATCCGGCCAGCATGCAAAGAGCCAATAAGCTGTTCACAGCTACCAGGATTGATTTGGCTGTCTTGCGCAAAAACCGGATCAACATAATGCTAGGTTAAAACCTTTTCCCAAAAGAAATCCCGGCACAAACAAGGCCGGGATAACTAATATTATACCGGAGCCTAAATTAGGGCTTTTTCTCTTCCGTTGCTCCGGCAGGTGCAGCCATTGCCGGTGCGGCCGATTCTGCAGGTTTTGCGGCAGGGCTCACTTGTACTGGTGCAGGCGCGGCGGCCGGCGCAGAGTTCAGGGGTGCGCCTACGGCGATATCACAGCGGTGGCCGGGTTGACCGTGCGGCGGGTTCATGCCCGGGGCTGTTTTAGTTGCTGTGGCTGGAACCGCGGCAGGTGTTGTGGTAATTGCCGGTGTAGCTGGCTTTGCAGCTTGTTGTGCCGGCGCTGAATTGAGCGGTGCGCCAACAGCGATATCGCAACGGTGGCCGGGTTGTCCGTGTGGTGGGTTGGTGCCTGCAGCAACGGGTACTGTACCTGCCGGGACCGCTGCTGTGGTCGCGGGCATGGAAAAACTGTCGGTGGTCGGCACGGGAGCGGGTGCAGTTGCCATACTGTCTTGCTTCATTACACTGGGTGTACCCAGGCTCGGGTCCGTTTCCGGTTCTTTGTCGTTATTGCCGCAAGCAGCGAACAGCAAACAAGTACTAATAATGAGGATGGAATGTTTCATTTTGATGTGTGATGTGTGATTTGGGATGTATGATTTGGGATGTATGATGTGTGATGTATGATGTGGGATGTATGATTTGGGATGTATGATGTGTGATTTGGGATGTATGATGTGGGATGTATGATGTATGATGTATGAATGATCATAGATTATCTTCTTCGGCGGCTTTTTTCAGGATCTGTTTTTCTTCCTCTGTTAAAAAGTGATATCCTTTCTGGTTGATCTTATCCAAAATTTCGTCTATGCGTTGCTGTGTGATGATGGTTGATTTTTTATATGGGCTCCTGCCGCCTGACTGGTAGAACACTTTTTCGCGGATGGTTTTTTTATCGGGTGTGGCGGCCGGGCTAAACATATTCACCATCTTGTGGTAGAAGCGGTTCATCCATGTGCTGCCATCGTATCCTTTCTTCAAAAAAAACACAAACAGGAATCCGGCCAGGGCACCGCCCATATGCGAGAGGCTGTAGGCCGCGTTCATGCCTGCCACGCCTGCAAAATTGATGATCAGGTAAGCCAGCATGAGCACCCAAATGGGTATGCCCCCGCGTATCTGTGTAAAAAAGCGGTAATTCGGCGCGAGGGTGGTAGTGGCCATCGCTACGGCCATGGTGCCCGCATTGGCGCCGATGATGAATTGTTGCCCGCCCAAATTACGCAATGGTGGCAGCAGGTAATGGCTGAGGATAAAGAATAACGCGCCGGCTAATCCGCCATAGATATAGACCGGAATGATTTTGTCGTTGCCAGACATTTGCTGCAGGATATACCCAAATGCCCATAACCACAGCATATTGCTCAGTAAGCGCATCAGGCCCGCTCCCGTATCGGTAAACATATACGTGATCAAGGTCCAGGGGCGCTCACTAAAAGTTTTGAGGTCGGATGGCAGGGCGATCCACTGAACCATTTTTTCGTTGAACTGGGTTGGTGTTTGCTGGTAAAAAAAGAAAACCACCTGGGCCAGCATCAGGATCAGGAAGCCGATCACATTCAGGCTGAATAAGGCCATGAGGGCATTGTTGTCCTGCCCGAGTGAAAACCTTTTCTTTGGCCTTCTGTAATCCTGGTATCTGTCTGATTCTCCCATGCCCGGTATTGAACATTAAAATTAAGCCCTTATCCCGATTAAATTTTCAAATGAGGATGTTTAATAAAATGTTTGCTTTTTGGTTTTGTTCCAGTACAGCACAATAAGGAACCCAATCAGGGCCCCGCCCACATGCGCAAAATGCGCGATATTATCGTTGGCTGCCCTCGTAATCCCCCCGAATACATCCAATGCTATAATGCCGAGGATGGCCCATTTGGCTTTCACCGGGAATGGGATGGGCATGATGAATAACTGGGTATTGGGGAAGAGGTAACCAAAGGCGGCAACCACGCCCATAATCGCGCCGGACGCGCCCACGGTGGCACCTGCCCGCATCATAATATCGTATTCTTCCGGGTTAAAGGAATAAGCGCCTGAATCGAAATGGCGGAAATCGTACATGTAATTGCCCATTTGGGCCAAACCCGCGCCCACGCCGCATACCAGGAAGAAGGTCAGGAAGCGCTTGGGCCCCCAAACCCTTTCCAGTACCGAGCCAAACATCCACAAGGCCAGCATATTGAACAGCAGGTGAAACAATCCGCCATGCATGAACATATGCGTGACCAACTGGTAAGGCCTGAACACGGATGATTTAAAGTGGTGCAATGCAAACAGGTCGTTCACCTTATTCAGGGGCTCATTGCCACCAAATACCATTTGAGCGAAATACACCAGCACATTGATGATGATGAGGTTGAGTACAATAGGTGTTGTGCGCTGGTAGCTGTTTCCAAAATTCATGGGGCAAAGGTATTTATTAATTTGAGGAGCGCAGGCTGAGCAGGGCAACGCTTTCAATATGATGGGTATGCGGGAACATATCGACAGGCTGGATTTTTTCCACCTGGTATTTTTCAGACAACAAACTGATATCCCGCGCCTGTGTGGCGGTATTGCAACTTACATAAACGATGCGCGGTGCGGCCATGTCCAGCAATTTATTGACCAGTTTTTCGTGCATGCCTGCCCGTGGTGGATCGGTGATGACCAGGTCGGGGCGACCATGTTTATCAAAAAACGCGTCGGTACAAACTTTAATCACATCGCCCGCAAAAAATTCCGCGTGGCTGACCTGGTTGAGGGCGGCGTTTTTCCGGGCATCCACAATGGCATCTTCCACCAGTTCCACGCCAATCAGCTTCTTCGCGCCGCTGGCCACATAAATGCTAATGCTGCCTGTGCCGCAATACAAATCATAAACAATTTCCGAGCCGCTTAGTTGCGCGAAATCCCGCACCACATCATATAATTTTTTCGCCTGGCCGCTGTTTGTCTGGAAAAATGATTTCGGACTGATGATAAAGGAACAGTCGCCCAGCTTTTCCATCACATATCCCGGCCCGTAGTATACCTGTGGTTCCAGGTCGTAAATACTGTCGTTCCATTTTGGGTTGATGGTGTACAGCAAGGTGCTGATGGATGGAACGGAAGCCAGCAGTGCGTCTAAGAGGATTTTCCTGTTGGCTTCATCCTCATTGTTGAGGCAGATGTTGACCATCAGTTCACCGGTACTGCAATAACGGATGATGATGTTGCGCAGCCACCCGGTATGCTGACGGATATCGTAAAAGCTGAACCCGTGTTCCTCCGCGATCTCCCTGATCCTGTTGCGGACCTGGTTATTGACATCATCCATCAAAAAACATTCTTTGATGTCAATCACTTTATCAAAGATGCGCGGCGCATGGTAACCCAGCGCGTTTTCCGGCGCGACCTCCACGCCCGTATTCAGCTCTTCGGGCCTCAGGTAGCGCTTGTTCGAAAAAGTGAATTCGAGCTTATTACGGTAACGCGTATCCGCATCAGCGCCAATGATCGGTAAAAATTCAGGTATCTCCACTTTACCGATACGGAGCAGGTTTTGTTCTGCTTCCTGCTGTTTGTATTGCAATTGTTTGGGGTAAGGCAGCATCTGCCACTTGCAGCCGCCGCAGGTCCCGAAATGCCTGCAAAATGGCTGGACCCTGTCGGCCGACGGTTTAGTGATTTCCAGTACCCGCGCTTCGGCCCAGTCTTTCTTGTTTTTAGTCACTTGCAGCCTTGCACGGTCGCCCGGAACGGCGCCGGACACAAATATCACTTTTCCTTCATGCCGTGCAATGGCTTTGCCTTCGGCGGCATAATCCGTTATATCTATATCTTCCAGGATCAGCGGGGCTTGTCGTTTTCTCACGCGGCAAAAATAGCCTTTCAGCTATGATTTCGAATTGTTAACGATATGTAATTTTCTGAGGGCCTGTTTTAATGCCCGTTGCATCCTTTTCACATTATGAGTACATTTGTTCACTTTTAATTTTTCCAATATGTTTCCAAAAAGCGCATTGACCCTTATTGTTTCTTTATGTTCACTGGCTGTCAGCGCCCAAAATGGGTACAAGATTCTATTGAACGCGAAGGGCTATAAGTCGGGCATGGCTTACCTCACCTATCACATGGGTAAAAACCTGAATGTGCAGGATTCCGCGGAAGTCAGCAGCGATGGTGTGGCCGAATTCAAGGGTAACACGAAACTGCCCGGTGGCATCTATGCCATTGTTTTTCCCGGCAAATCGCTCTCATACGATTTCCTGGTCGACAAAGACCAGCAAATAACGATCAATGCAGATACATCCAACCTCGTGAATTCTGAAGTGAAGGGTTCACCGGAAAACCTGCTCTTTCAGCAATACCAGCGTTTTGTAGCCGATAAAGGCCGGCAACTGCAACAGGCCCGCGCGGCGTATATGAGTTCCACCACCCGCGAAGACTCCGTTCGCCATGAAGAACGGTATAAAGTGCTGAACCAGGAACTGGGCGATTACAGGGATGAGATTGTAAAAAACCATCCACAATCCATGATGGCAGCCTTATTGAAAGCGATGAAGGAACCGGCGCTGCCCACCAAAAAGCCCGTCACACGGCAAGATTCACTCGACAATTATTATTATTACAAATCCCATTACTGGGACGGGGTAACGTTTATGGATGAACGCATTATCCGCTCACCTTTTTTCCTGCCCAAGCTGGAGCGTTATTACCGCGATGTGATGCCGCAGATGGCTGATAGCATCAAGAACGACGCCGACTACAAACTCCTGCTTGCAAGGACCAGCCCGGAGATGTACAAATTCCTGCTGAACTGGCTGACAGATGAATACCTCAACCCCAAAATCATGGGGCATGACGCCATCTTTGTTCACCTGTTTGAAAAATACCACAGTAAAGGACTAAGCCCCTGGCTGAACGAAAAGCAGATGGAGACCATCACCCGCAGGGCCTATATGCAGATGGCCAACCTGATTGGTGAGAAAGCCTCAAACCTCATCATGATCGACAGCGCAGGGAGGAAAAAAAACCTGTACGACTTCCCCGCTGAATTCACCATCGTAGTGTTCTGGGATCCGAATTGCGGGCATTGCAAGGAAGAAATTCCAAAAATAGATTCGGTGTATAAGGCCACATGGAAAAAGAAAGGCGTGAAAGTGTACGCGGTGATGATTGAGCCCGGACAGGTGCCCGCATGGAAGAAATATATTAACGAGCAAAAACTGTTCGACTGGGCGCATGTGTATCAAACCAAAGAAATGGAGAAAGCCGACCTGGATGCGCAGCGGCCGAGCTTCAGGCAATTGTATGATGTAACCATGACGCCCACGCTTTTCCTGCTCGACAAAGAGAAAAGGATCATTGGCAAAAAACTAACCTGGAAACAATTAAACGATTTCCTGGAAACCAAGTGGAAAGATAAAAAAGGCTAATCCTGCACGTTATGAGAAAAGTTTTACTGGCATGCATCGCCGCCCTGGGCATGGGAACAGCCGGCGCGCAAACCCTGTTTACGTTTGGCAAATACGCGGTATCAAAAGATGAATTTTTAAGGGCATACAATAAGAACAAAACCGCTGTTAGCAACCGAGAACAATCCATCAGGGAATACCTGGAACTCTACAGCAATTTTAAGCTGAAGGTAAAGGCCGCGGAAGACCTGAAGCTTGATACCATCCCGCAACTCCACACCGACCTGGATAATTTCAAGCGGCAGGTAGCGGAAAATTACCTGAACGACGAAAAGGGTATGCGTGCTTTGTTGCAGGAAGCGTTTGATCGCAGCCAGTCCGACAGAAGGGTGTCCATCATCAGCATTCCTGTTCCCCTGGAAGCCTCGCCAGCCGATACTTTGCAGTTGGCAAAGACGGCAACGGAGGCCTATCAGCACCTGAAATCCGGAAAGGATATTTCTACTTATGGCGCCGGTAACCTGTCGTGGAAAGACCTTGGTTATGTAACGGCATTCAGCCTGCCCTATGCGTATGAAAATATCGTCTATGCCTTACCGGTAGGCTCATTCAGCGGGCCGGTCCGCACCAAAAACAGCTGGATTATTTTCCGCGTAACCGCGCAAAGGCCGGCCGCGGGAAAATGGAAGATCGCGCAGATCCTCTTCTCATATCCGCCGGAAGCGCAGGCATCGGATAAGGCACGCATCGCCGCGCTGGCCGATTCTGTCTGGAACCTGATCAACCAGGGCGCTTCGTTTGCAGATATGGCCCGCCAGTACAGTAATGATAAACTCACTTACCTGGTAGGTGGGGAGATGCCCGAATTTGGCACGGGAAAATTTGCGCCGGAGTTTGAAGAGCAGGTGCTGGCATTAAAAACAGACGGGATGCTCAGCAAGCCTTTTGCCACTTCGTTTGGCGTACATATCATCCGCCGCATCAGCCAAAGCCCGGTTCCGTCCGACACGTCAGACAATACCTTCCGCTACGAGCTCAATCAAAAATTATTACAGGACCCCCGCAACACCGTTGCCCGTGAACGTTTCGCGCAACAGATCAGGCCTTCACTCGGCTTTAAAAAGACCAACCTGGTGAGCGATGCCGATTTGTTCCGGTATGCCGATTCGGTATTGTTGCATCCCGAAGACGCATACATTGACAAATTGCCCTTCAGCAAAAAGAACGTCATCACGTTCAGCAAGCAGCAATTATCCGCGGGCGATTGGCTGAAATTCGCCGCAGGGTATAGGTCGGGCAATCCGCAGTACAAGGGTGAAACAGGCCGTGAACTCTGGAATAAATTTGTGGATATCAGCACGCTTGATTATTACCGAAACCATTTGGAGCAATTCAGCCCCGATTACCGTTTCCAGGTACAGGAATTCAGGGATGGCAACCTGCTTTTTGAAATCATGGAAAGGGAAGTGTGGTCCAAGGCATCAGAAGACAGCGTTGCATTGAAGAATCATTATGAAGCCAACAAATCCCAATATACCTGGGCCGCTAGCGCCAATATCTTAATTGTAAACTGCGCCTCCGAAGATGCGGCCAAAAGGGCCATGGATGCGCTGCGCCAGAACCCCGATGCCTGGCGTGCCCTGGCCGACGCTCGCGCACATGAAATTCAGATCGACAGCGGCCGTTATGAACTCACGCAGGTTGTGGGTGAAAAAGATCCGCGCTTCCCCGGTAAAAACAGTTTTTCACCCATGGTCCGCAACAATGATGGCACCGCGGGATTTTACTTGTACCTGCAGGAATACCCTGCCGGGGAACAGAGGAATTTCTCCGATGCCAGGGGCCTCGTGATCAACGATTATCAGTTGGTGCTGGAGAAAAAATGGCTCGATCAGCTCCGAAAAAAATACCCGGTAAAAGTGAATGAGACGGTATTAAAGTCCATGTTCTGATCCTATACCAGGTCCTTCACCACATTCGCCACGATATGCGGCCGGCCCAGAGTGTAATAATGCAGCACGGGCACGCCGGCTTTTTTCAATTCCACAGATTGCTGCAATAACCATTCGGTGCCTACTTTTTCCACCTCATCGTCAGTTTTACAATGCTGGATGGCTTCCGAAAGGTCAGAGGGAAGGTCGATATGAAAAGTTTTGGGTAATGTGGTGAGTTGCTTTTTGGTATAAATCGGTTTCAGCCCGGGGATGATCGGCACTTCAATACCCATGTCCCTGCAGGCTTTCACAAATGCGAAATATTTTTTATTGTCGAAAAACATCTGGGTCACAATATAATCGGCGCCCGCGTCTACCTTGGCTTTGAGGTAGCGAAGGTCTGATTCCATATTGGGCGCTTCAAAATGTTTTTCTGGGTAACCGGCCACGCCGATGCAAAAGCGGGTCCTTGTGGTGTTCTTCAGGTCTTCTTCCAGGTAAATGCCTGCGTTTAGGTTGGTCACTTGCTGTAGCAAATCTATCGCGTATGCGTGACCGTCAGGTTCTGCTTCGAAGGCGCTTTCGTTTTTGGCGGCATCTCCGCGGAGTACCAGCACATTATCGATGCCCAGGTAATTCAGGTTGATCAGGGCGTCTTCCGTTTCATTCACGCTGAATCCTCCGCAGATCAGGTGTGGTACCGTATCTACATTGTATTTGTTCATAATGGCCGCGCAAATCGATTCCGTTCCGGGGCGCTTACGGATGACCACTTTTTCAAAACGGCCGTCTGCCCTTTTTTTAAACGTGTGTTCGCTGCGGTGATATGTGACGTTGATGAAAGAGGGTTTAAACTCCATCAGCGGGTCGAGGTGCTGATACAGTGATTGAATTCCCTTGCCTTTTAATGGGGGCAATATCTCGAATGATAGTAAAGTCTTGTTGCCGGATTGGTTGATATGATCAGTGACCTTCATGCGTAAATGATAAGTTGTAAAGATAAAACCAAAACAAACATGCAATGGGCTTTGTGTCAACTGATGCCATCAATTTCCTGAACGGGACGCACAAGGCCTGCTAAATTTTCCATAAAATCGGCCCGGCGCTTGTTGCAGCCCGCGCTTGCCTTATTTTTGTATGTGTTCCGGCACTTCATAATAACGTGCTATACTAAAATCAACCATCTTGAGCCTCACCATCCAGACAAAAAACCTTATCAAGCGCTACGGAAGCCGAACGGTAGTGAATAATGTCAGCTTTTCCGTTAGCCAGGGCGAAATCGTGGGCTTGCTGGGACCTAACGGTGCCGGTAAAACGACGTCGTTTTACCAGGTGGTGGGCCTGGTGAAACCAGACAGCGGCAGTGTTTACCTGAACGACATCAATATCACCAAACTGCCCATGTATAAAAGGGCCCAGATGGGCATTGGCTACCTCCCGCAGGAAGCCAGCGTGTTCCGCAAGCTCAGCGTGGAAGACAATATTTCGGCTGTGCTTGAAATGACAAAACTCTCCCGTGCCGCGCAAAAAGAAAAACTCGAATCGCTCTTACAGGAATTCCGCTTGCAGCATGTGCGTAAAAACAATGGCGACACCCTGAGCGGTGGCGAACGCAGGCGTACGGAGATCGCGCGGGCCCTGGCGGTTGACCCCAAATTCATCCTGCTCGATGAACCCTTCGCGGGCGTTGACCCCATTGCCGTGGAAGATATCCAGGCCATTGTCGCCAAACTGAAATTCAAAAATATCGGCATCCTCATCACCGACCATAATGTAAATGAAACTTTGTCGATCTGCGACAGGGCTTATTTACTCATCGACGGTAGCATCTTCAAGCATGGTACCGCCGAAGAACTCGCCGGCGACGAACAGGTGCGCCGCCTCTACCTTGGCCGGAACTTTGAACTCAAACGCAAAGATTATCTGCACGAAGAAGCGGCAGGTTAAATCGATTGACAGCAGTGCCAATTCATCCCCCATCCTGAAATATCAGCCGCAGGAACGCATAATTCCTGTTTTTTTTTATCTTTCCAGCAATGAAGTTCCTGTCTCCAGCCATATCCAAACTGGCCCGGATGCGTTTATGGCGCATTGAAAACTGGACGAATCACCCGGTGGCGGCGCAGCGTGAGGTATTGCAGGACCTGGTTACCGCCGCCCAGTACACCGAATTCGGCAAGAAATACGGCTTTTCGAAACTTTTCTCCGTAAAAACTTTCAAGCAAACGGTGCCGGTGCATGAGTACGACGACCTACGGCCATATATCGAGCGCATGATGGAAGGGGAGGAAAATGTATTGTGGAATTCGCCGGTGCAGTGGTTCGCGAAAAGCAGCGGCACCACCAGCGATAAAAGCAAATTCATCCCCATCAGCGAGGAAAGCCTGCAGGAAAACCATTACAAGGCCAGTAAGGACGTACTCACCAATTATTATAAGAACTTTCCATCGAGCGACTTGCTGACCGGTAAGGGGTTGGTGGTGGGGGGATCGCACCAGCTCAGCCAACACAATGAATTTGTGCAATACGGCGACCTGAGCGCGGTCCTTATGCAGAACGCGCCCTTTTGGGGACAATGGCTGCGCACGCCTGAACTGGCTATTGCCCTGCTCGACGATTGGGAGGATAAGCTCGAAAAACTGGCGCAGACCACGGCTGAAGAGAATGTCACGTCAATCGCCGGCGTACCCACCTGGACCCTCCTCCTGCTGAAACGCATCCTTGAGATCAAAGGCAAGGGAACCATCAGCGAAGTATGGCCCAACCTGGAATTGTATATCGTGGGCGGTGTTTCGTTTGTGCCTTACCGTGAGCAATTCGAACGGTTGATCGGCAAGCCCATCAATTATCTCGAAATTTATAATGCCAGCGAAGGCTTTATCGCAGCGCAGGAAAAGCCCGATGATGAAGGCATGACACTCTTCACGGAGCATGGCGTGTTTTTTGAATTTATGCCGGTTGAGGAATATGGGAAAAAATTCCCCAACACGGTCGGTTTAAACCAGGTGCAGCTCAATAAACAATACGCCCTGATCATCAGTACCACAGGTGGTTTGTGGAGGTATATTATTGGGGATACGGTTAAGTTTACATCACTCAAGCCTTACCGCATCGTGATCACTGGCAGGCTGAAGCATTATATCAACGCGTTTGGGGAGGAAGTGATGGTGGATAATTCCGACAGGGCCATTGCCATGGCATCCGAAAAAACGGGCGCGGTGGTGAATGACTACACGGCAGCCCCCGTATATTTCTCGGCATCCGGCAACGGCGCACATGAATGGCTGATAGAGTTCGATAAGGAGCCGACCGACCTCAGGACTTTTACCCGTGAACTGGATGCAGGCCTGCAATCCCTGAACAGCGATTATGAGGCGAAGCGCCAGAAAAACATCGCGCTCAGCATGCCGCTCGTACACGCGTTACCGAAAGGTACGTTTACAGAATGGCTGAGGTGCAAGGGGAAGCTAGGCGGGCAACATAAAGTGCCCAGGCTCAGCAATGACCGTAAAATTTTGGAAGAAATACTATCTATTCATCACACGGCCCAGGCATGAATGAACATGAACAACATTGTAAAAGCTGCGGACAATTGTTCCAGGGTAAATTTTGCCCCAATTGTGGTGAGAAGGTTTTGCATGAGCACGACAAATCCGTATGGCATTTTTTTGAGGAAGCCATTCATTTCCTGACACATTTTGAAGGCACTTTTTTTGCTACTCTGAGGGCCATATTTTTTCATCCCGGGAAATTGTCAAAAGATTACTGCGCGGGGATCAGGCGGAAATATTTTAAGCCCCTGCCCTTTTTTATGTTATTGGTTTTTTTATACCTGCTCTTTCCTTTATTCAAAGGACTGAATATGCAGTTTATGTTCTACCTGAAAAAAGGGAATGAGGCAAGCAGGCTTGTATCAGAAAGAACAAGTGTTAATGTGGATAGCCTTTTGCATTTTGCAGATACAAAGGCCTCCGGGGTTGTTTTTGAAGATGACCTTGATAGAAGTTACTACCATGCCAGGTTGCGGGATTCGTTGTTTAATGCCAATCCCGCACTATCATCATTATCTGATGAATTTAACCGGAAATCTGAAAAAACATCAAAACTGCTCCTGTTGATTTTGATCCCCTTATCCGCCATTCCACTGTGGTTGATGCAAGGAAAAAAGCGAAAATACCTGTTCGACCATATGGTATTGGCAACAGAATTAAATGCATACCTGATCATCACGGGCTTTTTTATTTTTCCATTGTTGTTGCTGGCCCTCATTTGGTTATTTCCCGGCTTTCGCATTCTTCAGTCGGAGACATTTATTGGATTTGTTGTTTACTTTGTTTTTTTCATCTTTTGTTTTCGTTCGTTTCGAAACTTTTATCAAAACGGATATCTTTGGGCATTGCTGAAAGCGATGGCTTTTTGCCTGTTGCATATAGTCATCATGTTCGTTATTTATAAAGCCATTTTATTTTACACAACATTTTATTTGATTTAATATCTGCTTATGAAATTATTATCCGGCAAAACAGCTATTGTAACAGGCGCCGCCCGTGGGATTGGTGAGGCCATCGCCACTGTATTCGCAACACATGGCGCGGATGTGGCATTTACCTATGTGAGCGACAGCAGTGCTGAAAGGGCGAAATTGCTGGAGGAAAAACTGCGCGCCCTTGGCTTACAGGCAAAAGCCTACCAGAGCAACGCCGGTGATTTTGCGGCCTGCGAAACGCTGGTGAATGATGTACTGGCCGTGTTTGGCAAAGTGGATATCTGCGTCAACAACGCGGGCATTTCAAAAGATAACCTGCTCCTGCGCATGACCCCTGAGCAATGGGATGATGTCATGCAGATAAACCTGAAGAGTGTGTTTAATATGACCAAACAGGTCATCAAACCCATGATGAAAGCCAAAAGCGGCAGCATCATTAATATGAGCAGCGTGATCGGCGAAATGGGCAATGCCGGGCAAAGCAGTTACGCGGCCAGCAAGGCGGGCATCATTGGGTTTACCAAAAGCGTAGCCAAGGAACTGGGAAGCCGGAATATCCGTTGCAATGCCATCGCCCCGGGTTTCGTGGAAACCGATATGACCAGTTACCTGAAGGAAGGCGAGGGCGCCGAGAAATATAAGGCGGGCATCCCGCTGGGGCGTTTTGCCTCCGGGGAAGACATTGCCCACGTGGCCCTTTTCCTAGCGTCGGATTGGGGGTCTTATATCACCGGGCAAACCATCAGCGCCTGCGGTGGACTTAATATATAGCAGAAAAAAACAGATTTGTTAATCCGCCTTTAACATTCAGGCCTGCGGGCAAACAAGTATATTTGTGGGGTATGATAAAAGCCCGTACATCAGTAAGAGCAATCCTTTGCAGGTGGGTACCCACGATGCTCATGATTGGCTGCCTGTTGTTATTGACTGGCTCCAATTTCTTGCTGTATCCCCCTTCGGGTGCCATATCGGGTTTGTATCAGCCCGCAAAAGATCATCAACCTGACCCCCAGGGGCCGGTTGAAGAAAAGCCTGCTTCTGCCAATAGTTTGTCGATCCAGGAAGAATATGTACACGAAACTGAACATATACATCCCCCGTTAATTTTAGTTTCAAAATCTACTGTTGGTTTTCACGCGGTAGAAAAAACACAAGATGTTCCATTTGAATTGCATACGCCCCCTCCCAAGTGCCTTATCGCCTGATTGCATTTGTCTTTAACTTCTTTTCCCTTTTAACAGAAATGGCTGTACGGACTGTGTAATGATAAACCGTAAGCCATCATTCCGCCGCAGCGATGTGGCGCAACCATATTACCAACATGAAAAAATATCTACAGAACCTGGGTTCTGATTTCCCTTCGTCTATTGTTGTTTTCCTTGTAGCCATTCCACTTTGCCTGGGTATTGCCGTAGCCAGCGGGCTCGATGAATTTTCGGGTATCATCGGAGGTGTAGTCGGCGGCATCGTGGTGGGCCTGCTGAGCGGCAGCCACCTGAGTGTGAGCGGTCCTGCCGCGGGCCTCACGGCCATTGTAGCTGCAGCCGTACTCAAATTGCCCGCACCTGAAGCCTTTTTCCTTGCAGTAGTGATTGCCGGTATTTTTCAAATCCTGATGGGGGTGTTTAAACTTGGGGTGATTGGCGATTATGTACCCAACAGCGTGATCAAGGGTATGCTGGCAGCGATAGGCATCATCCTGATTTTAAAGCAGATCCCGCATCTGGTGGGGTATGATAAAAATTATGAGGGCGACGAATCCTTTGTACAAGCCGGCGGCGAAAACACATTCACGGCCATCCTCAATGCATGGAAATACCTGACGCCCATGGCGGTTTTGATTGGTGTTTTGGGTGTGTTGATCCTGGCATTGTATGAAACCAAGTGGATCAAGTCGAAAAAAATATTTCAACTGCTCAGCGGCCCGTTGGTGGTGGTGATACTCGGTGTGTTGTTGTCAACATTCCAATCATCTTTTGGCGCATCCTTCGCGCTGGAAGGTTCACACCTGGTTAATATCCCGGTAGCGGAGTCTGCCGGCGAGTTCTTTTCTTTTTTCCGGACACCGAACTGGGGCTTCATCACCAATACGGATGTTTGGGTAACGGCGATAACCCTTGCTCTGGTAGCCTCTTTGGAAACCCTGCTCGGTATTGAGGCTGTCGATAAACTCGATCCAATGAAGCGGGTAACACCCCCCAACCGCGAACTGCTGGCGCAGGGCTCGGGAAATATTGTGAGCGGCTTACTTGGGGGCTTGCCGCTGACCAGCGTGATTGTACGCTCCAGCGCCAATGTAAACGCGGGCGCCAAAACAAAGACAAGCACCATTTTGCATGGTATCCTGATTTTGGTTTGCGTGGCATTTGTACCCAACCTGCTGAACATGATCCCGAAAGCGGCATTGGCGGCCATCCTGGTGTTTACCGGTTACAAACTGGCCAAGCCGGCATTATTCCGGGAACATTATCAAAGGGGGTGGGACCAGTTTATGCCTTTTGTGATCACCATCCTGGCGATTGTGGTAACGGATTTGCTGAAAGGGGTGATCATCGGCATCATCGTGGGTATTTTTTATGTGATCCGCAGCAATTTCAGGACAGCTATTTTTGTGGTGCAAAACAATAACAGTTACCTGCTGAGGATGCGTAAAGACGTATCTTTCTTTGTGAAACCCAGGCTGAAGGAATCACTGGAAAGCATCCCGGAAAATTCGAGCTTGCACGTGGACATGACAAGGGCTGAATTTGTGGATATGGATATATTGGATACTATCAATGAATTTATAGTGCACGCGCAATTAAAAAACATACGCGTCACCGTTAGTAAGTCAACCTACAATGCTTCACATCAGCTCATCAACCCACAAAAGGAAGCCATTGCTGATGATGACATGGCCAGGTAAACAAAAAAAACCTTTCATCAACCAATAAAAATCAACACACATGCAAGCATACGAAAAACTATTGCTCGAAAACAGGGCCTGGGCCAAAGAAAAATTATTGCAGGACCCTAAGTTTTTTTCGCGCCTCTCGCATTTACAAACACCGGAATTCTTGTGGATTGGTTGCTCCGACAGCCGCGTACCGGCCAATGAAATCACCAACACGCAACCCGGTGAAATATTTGTACACCGCAACATCGCCAACATGGTGGTGCATACCGACCTGAACCTGCTCAGCGTACTTGAATACGCCGTAGTGCAATTGAAAGTGAAACATATCATCGTCTGCGGGCATTATGGCTGCGGTGGTGTGAAAGCCGCCATGGGCCGTCATTCACTGGGTATTATCAATAAGTGGTTGCGCAATATCAAGGATGTGTACCGTTTTCACCGCGAAGAAGTAGATGCGCTGCCGGATGAGAATGACCGTGTAAACCGCTTAACGGAGCTGAATGTGCAAGAGCAGGTCATGAACCTGGCAAAGACATCGATCATCCAAAAGGCATGGAAAGAAGATCAACGCCCGCACCTGCACGGTTGGGTCTATGGGCTCGAAGATGGCATCATCAAGCCCGTTTGCGAAATGGCAGCAGGAACGCATATTGATATCCTGTACGAATACGATAACCTCTAAGGATAGACGAAAATTATTTCCGTTTCCGGATGGAAGAAAATACCAGGGACTCCAGGAAGGCTTTCAGTTTTCCGGAGTCTTTTTCATGTCCGAAATCCGTTAGCGATGGGAGATGCTGCATAAAGAATAATTGAAAATGGGCCGCCTCGATCAGGGTGCTGGCCAGCGAGCGGCTGAAAGGATATTGGGGGTTGTACGCCAGGAACAGGTCGGCGATCTTGCCGCATAAGTCTTTATAGGGTTTGTAAAAACGGGCCTTGTTGTTTTCCGTAACCTCCCGGGTGAGGTATGCCTTATTGCTTTCGCGGATGGCAATATGGTACAACGCGTTCTTCAGTTTCAGGTCGCCAAGGATGCTGTCTTCGCTTTCGTTCAACAGTAGTTCAATGAGCCTTTTGATTTTTTGCTCAGGCTGCCGGATATGCCTGAGGTTGAGTTCGATGCTGTATTCCAGCAAGCCCCAGTACCAGGCATTAATGTACACCAGCAGCCGGTGTTTGTTCTCAAAATAACGGTACACGCTGGCTTCCGTAGTGTCTATCCGCGCAGCCAGTTTTTTAAACGTGAAGTCTTCAAATCCCAGTTCATGGATCATGTGGATGCTGTCCCGGACGATCTTCCTGCCCAGGGCCGTTTCCTCCGGGTCGCGGAGGAACAGCTTTTCATTCATTTTGATTTTGACTTCTAATTCCATACCTAAAGGACAAAGATACGAAGTAAAATATTCATACTGTTATAAATAATATAAATACAAACTAAAATAATAGTAATACTATTAAATTAAATAATTCCCCTTACCTTTGTCGGGCAATCACCACAATATGCAAACCCTGCTCGACCCGGTCGTACTATTTTTTGTCTTAGGCGCTTTTGCCGGACTCGTGAAATCCGGGTTGAGGATACCATTGGCATTTTATAATACCCTGAGCATTTACCTGCTCTTGTCTATAGGCATCAAAGGGGGCATTGAATTGTTCGACCATCCGGCATCCGAAATCATCTGGCCTGCCATCGGCACCATTTGCCTCGGCGCCATCATCACCCTGATCGCTTTCCAGATTTTGTTCCGGCTGGGCAGGTTCGATAAAACCAATGCAGTAGCCATCGCTACGCATTATGGTTCGGTCAGCGCCGTCACCTTCGCGGTGGTATTAAGTTATTTGCAAGACAGGGGCTTGCCTTATGAAAAATACGTGACCGTTTTACTGGTACTGCTCGAAATACCATCCATCGCCGTAGGTATATTTTTAGCGCGGTGGACGGAACGCGATGAGTCATTTAGCATGAAGAAACTCCTGCATGAAGTATTTTTGGGAAAAACCATTTTGTTGTTGTTGGGAGGGTTGATGATCGGACTGGTAACGGCATACACCGGCAATAAGCAACTCAATTTCTTTTTCTTCGATTTATTCAAGGGCTTCCTGGCCATATTTATGCTTGAAATGGGCGTAGTGGCATCGCAGCGATTCCCCGACCTGAAGAAAGTAGGTGTCTTCCTTATTTTGTTTGGTATAGGCATGCCCATCATATCCGCACTTGTAGGGATTGCTGTTGCCATGCTCACCGGGCTATCGGTTGGCGGCGCCATCGTTCTGGCTACCATGGCTGCCAGTGCATCGTATATAGCAGCGCCTGCCGCCATGAAAATCGCCCTGCCTAAGGCTAACCCCACTTTTTACCTGACGGCATCGCTGGGCATCAGCTTTCCGTTTAATATCATAGCGGGCATACCCCTGTATTATCAAATCACCCATTATCTCTATCAAACCTGTCATCTTATTTAATCTAAATACCAATCGTATGCAAACATTACCCATTGCATTGGCTAAAGGAGACGGGATCGGCCCCGAAATTATGGATGCCGTTATATCCATTTTTCGCGCAGCCGGTGCCCCGCTTGAATTTGTAGAAGTTGAAATGGGAAAGTCGGTTTTTGAACGCGGCTTTTCTTCCGGAATGACGCCGGCGGCGAAGCAGCTGATTGAACTAACAGGTATTTTATTCAAAGGCCCGATGGAAACACCAAAGGGCAAGGGCATGAAGAGCATCAACGTAACCGCCCGTAAAGTGTGGAACACATACGCCAATAAGCGCGTATTTAAATCTTTGCACGGCGTTGATACGGTTTTTTCAAAAGCGGGCATACCCATCAATATAACCATTGTACGCGAGAATATTGAAGACACATATGGCGGCATTGAGCACATGCTCACACAGGATGTGGCATTGTGCCGCCGCTTCATCACCCGCCCGGGTTCGATGCAGGTTCACCGCTATGCATTTGATATGGCTGTGAAGAAAGGCGCGAAAAAAATCACTTGCGGCCACAAAGCCAATATCATGAAGCTCACCGATGGCTTGTTCCTCGAATGCTTTTATGAAGTGGCCAAAGACTACCCGCAGATTGAAGCCAACGATGTGATTGTAGATGACCTGGCGATGAAGCTGGTGGTAAAACCTCAGGAATTTGATGTGGTGGTACTGCCGAATTTGCAGGGCGATATTATTTCTGATTTGTGCGCCGGGCTGGTGGGCGGATTGGGCTTTGCGCCATCTGCCAATATCGGCGACCACATTTCCATATTTGAAGCAGTGCATGGAACGGCCCCGGATATTGCCGGTAAAGACCTGGCCAATCCCACTTCATTACTGTTGAGCGGCTGCATGCTGCTGCGCCATGTGGGCTTGATACAGCATGCCCTGCGCATAGAAGAAGCGCTCTACCTCACATTGCAAAAAGGCATCCACACCCGCGATATCGCACGCCCGGGCGCCCCATCTTATGGAACAAAAGCCTTCGCGGAGCAAATCATACAACATCTTCCGGCAAGCAACGGCAACGGTTCTGTAACACCCCAACAAATTACATATCGTCCGCCGCAAGCGCCCCAGGGCAACCGCATGATGCTCAGTGGCCGCCAGGAATCAGAAGAAACAGTGGGCGTTGATTTATTTGTAGAAAGTACAGACCAACCTTCGGTACTGGCGGAAAAAATCAAAGCCGTATTGCCAGAAGGATATGCACTCACGCTCATCAGTAACCGAGGCACACAGGTATTCCCATACGCATCGCTGTTTACCGATTGCATCAACCAGTACCGCGTTCGGATTGAAGCAGACCAACCGTCGGCATCCATCACGCAACACAACATGCTCGACTTGTCGGCTAAGGTTGCAAATGTGGTCAGGTTATGTTCCATTGAATGGCTGATGCTGTATGGCGGGAAAAAAGCGTATTCCCTGGCGCAGGGCCAATAACATATATAAGGGATATGATGAATTTGTTAAAAATGGAAATTACCCACTTTTGGGTATTTTCTATTCGCTTAAACTATATTCTCTTTGCACAAGCTATAACAGAAAATCCCGGATTTTTACAGGCCCGTTTATCGTATCCAACTTATAGCTGGATGGGAAACTGAAAATTTTTCTCATGCTTGAACAATTCCCCGTTTCGGTTTTCCGGAATGGGCTTTTTTTTTGTGGAAATTCTTCCTCCAAAACGGCTATTATCCCAATATGTACAGGCATTCCCGGCGTATCCTTGCCGGGGCTTATTACACGCTTTAGCAGAAAACTAAAAAAATTATCTAAAAATGCTAAATAAATTAGTGTGCATAAATTTAAACCCCTACCTTTGGAGCCGGGTATAATTTTACAGGACAAACAACACCCGGATCTCAGGTAAACCAGATACATCACGTAAAAAAAACAAAGACATGAGCAACGCAGAAAAACTGAAGGCACTGAAACTGACGATGGACAAAATCGAAAAAGATTTTGGCAAGGGTTCGGTTATGATGATGAATGAAAAAACACAGATCGAGCAGGGGGTGATTTCAACAGGCTCCATCGGGCTTGACTTGGCCCTGGGCATTGGCGGCCTTCCAAAAGGACGTATTGTTGAAATTTACGGCCCGGAATCATCTGGTAAAACAACCCTCGCCATCCATGTCATTGCGGAAGCCCAGAAAAACGGCGGCATGTGCGCCTTTATAGATGCGGAGCACGCGTTCGACAGTTCCTATGCGCAGAAGCTGGGTGTTGATATCGATAACCTCTTGATTTCACAACCGGATTATGGTGAGCAGGCGCTTGAAATCGCCGACCGACTGATCCTGTCCGGCGCTTTGGACGTGGTGGTGATCGACTCCGTGGCTGCGCTGGTGCCAAAAGGTGAATTGGAAGGAGAGATGGGCGATAGCAAAATGGGTTTACAAGCCCGCCTGATGAGCCAGGCTCTGCGGAAGCTCACGGCTACCATTTCTAAAACCAACTGCTGCTGCATTTTCATCAACCAGTTGCGCGAAAAGATCGGGGTGATGTTTGGTAATCCGGAAACAACCACCGGTGGTAACGCGTTAAAATTCTACGCTTCCGTCAGGCTTGATATCCGCCGCATGGCACAATTGAAGGACGGCGATGAAGTGGTGGGCAACCATGTGAAAGTGAAAGTGGTGAAAAACAAAGTGGCCCCTCCTTTCCGCCAGGCCGAATTTGATATTATTTATGGCGATGGCATCTCCAAAACCGGTGAAATCATTGATATGGGGGTTGAGATGGGAATCGTACAAAAAAGCGGTAGCTGGTTCAGCTATAATGGCGACAAACTTGGCCAGGGCCGCGAATCCGTTAAGCAATTGCTGGTGGATAATCCCGAACTGGCTACTGAAATTGAAACAAAAATCCGGGAACGCATCGGAAATACCGCGCAGGTACAAGACTGATAGCGGTTGTCATATTTTTTTGAAGTTGGTTATTAAGTATCGCCGTCCTTGTCTAAGGACGGCTCTTTCATTTCCAGGCGCGATATTTGCACTTTCATGCAAACAAATAAACCACAGATCACCGCTCACCTCGCCCTGTTGGGGACCAATATCTTTTTCGCCATCAATTTTACGGCGGTGAAGTACCTGATCAACCAGCAACTGGTAAAGCCCTTCGGGCTCAATCTTGTTCGGGTAGGCGTGACCGTTATATTGCTGTGGGTCTTTTTCCTGTTTAAGCCCAATAAGTCGTTTGTGCGCCGGGCCGACCTTCCCAGGTTTTTCTTATGCGCGCTGACCGGCATTGCCATTAACCAGTTGCTATTCATTAAGGGGTTGTCGATGACCTATTCCATACACGCTTCCCTGCTGATGCTCACCACGCCCATCCTGATTACTTTCATTGCCGCCTGGTTGTTGCAAGAGAAACTCAGCGGAATTAAAATACTTGGCTTGTTCCTTGGGGTTACAGGCGCCACGGTTTTGATCATGGCAAGGGGCAACAGTGGTGATGGCACACAGGTTTTGCTGGGCGATGTATTGGTATTATTGAACGCGATCTCCTATACCTTTTACTTTATCCTGGTAAAACCCCTGATGAAGGATTACCCACCTGTCAGGGTGATACGTATGGTGTTTTCCATCGGGTTTGTATTGATGTTACCCGTTTGCTGGACGGAATTCAGCGAGATACCCTGGGCTTCATATGGTTCAACAGATTGGCTCGTTTTATCCTTGATTGTAGTGGGCGGCACCTTCCTGGCATACTTATTTAATGTTTACGGCATCCGGCAATTGGGCGCATCCGTGGCCGGTTCGTACATCTATGCCCAACCGGTGTTCGCGGCCATCATTGCCATGATTGTGTTGGGTGAAGCCATTAGCTGGTACAGTTTTTTGGCTGCCCTTTGTATTTTTACAGGCGTATATTTTGTGAACCGAACCAGCAACAATGACTGATATCATTCTGGCAAATTCCCGGGAAGAGTTTTCTGAAGCGGCCCGTTTGTTCAGGGAATACGCGAAATGGCTGAACATAGATTTGTGTTTCCAGGGTTTTGATGAAGAACTTAGCAAACTTGATCAGATGTACGCGGCACCCACGGGGGGATTGTTGCTTTGCAGGGATACGCAATCCGGGCTATATGTGGGTTGCGTGGGTGTTCGGAAGATTGACCGGGAGACCGCAGAGTTGAAGAGGATGTATTTGCAGGATGCTTACCGGGGACTTGGCATTGGCAAGTTGCTGTTGTCGGAATCATTGGCACTGGCAGCGAAATTGGGATATCAACGTGTCAGGCTTGATACGTTAAACCACATGACGCCTGCAATGGAATTGTACAGGCAAGCGGGTTTTTATGAAATTCCGGCTTATTATCATAACCCCGAACCGGGGGCTGTGTACTTTGAAAAGACCTTGTGATAATTCCCAACTACCCTCCGCGGTGTATTTATAAACCAGATTTGGGATAATCAAAAAAGAGAAAAGTTTTTTCAGCCGCTTCAAATTCAGTCCAATCATTACAATCCGCGGAAACCGCGAATACCGCGCAGGTGGGTAAATGATCGATGCGCAAACCCGGGCATAGCTCAATGGCAAAATCGGTGATGCCGGGGTTATGCGCGAAAATGGCAACATACTGCCATTGCTCATCCAGCCGGCTGATCACATCAAAAAAAACGGGAGCTGGCGCATGGTATAATTGTTCAATCTGTACGATGTTTTTTTCTTCGTATCCGTATTGTCCTGCAAAAAGCCTGCAGGTGTTGAGCGCGCGGTTGGCCGGACTGCTGATAAAAGCGTCTATGCGTACCTGTTTTTCGTGCAGGCGTTTGGCCATCATCCTGGCATCACTGATTCCCCTTTCCTGCAACGGCCGGTCGAAGTCTCTTTGTAAAAGCCCGCCGGGCGAGGCTTTAGCATGTCGTATCGCGTAAAGGGTTTTCATATTTCAGTATTCATTTCAGGATCCGTAGCCCCTTACGTTTCTTCCTTCCATAAAATTCATGAAAGCCTTATTGCACACTTTGTTGCCCCCGGGTGTAGGGTAGTTGCCGGTGAAATACCAGTCGCCTGTATTTTCCGGGCAGGCTTCATGAAGCGTTTCAATGGTTTGATAAATCACGCTCACGGGTATCTCAATGTCTTGCGGTGTGATCAATTGCGCGATTTTATCGGAAATCTCATCGAGGCTGAAAGGTTTGTACACCTGCCTTACTAAGTTCTCGGTATGCAGTTCGCCTTTTTTGTCGAGCTCATGGCATTTGGCCAGCAGGTCTGTCAGTAAACTGTCCATCTTTCTTTCCCTGATCAGTGCGATGGCGGCCCTGAATGCCACAAAATCGCCGAGCTTGCTCATATCGATACCGTAGCAGTCGGGATAACGGATTTGCGGCGCCGATGATACGATAATGATATGTTTGGGTTTAAGCCTGCTCAGCATTCGGATGATGCTTTCTTTCAGCGTGGTGCCGCGTACAATGCTGTCGTCGATAACCACCAGCGTATCCTGCCCGGCCCTTACAGTGCCATAAGTGATATCGTACACGTGTTGCACCATTTCGTTGCGGCTGCTGTCTTCCGTTATAAACGTACGCAGCTTCACGTCTTTGATAGCGATTTTTTCAATGCGCACCCTTCGGTTAACCATCTCCGTTAGTTTCTCCGGGTCCACGTCGTTTCCCCAACTTAATATCCTTTCAATCTTGATCTGGTTCAGGTAATCCTCCGCGCCCTTGATGAGCCCGTAGAAAGCCGTTTCGGCGGTATTTGGGATAAAGGAGAAGATGCTGTTTTTAAGGTCGTAGTCAATGGCTTTCAATACGGTGCTGCTCAGCTTATGGCCTAGCGCGATGCGTTCGCGGTAAATGCTTTCGTCGCTGCCCCGGCTGAAGTAAATGCGTTCAAAGCTGCAGGCTTTTCGTTCCAGCGCCGGCGTGATCTGTTCAAAATGGATGCTGCCATCGGCTTTCACGATCATCGCCTGGCCAGGCATCAGTTCTTGCACTTCGTTTTCTTCGAGGTTGAACGCGGTGCGGATAGCAGGCCTTTCGCTGGCAGCCACAATTACATCATCGTTGATATAATAATACGAAGGCCGTATACCATGGGGGTCGCGCATCACAAAAGCGTCGCCGTTACCAATGATGCCGGAAAAATGATATCCGCCGTCAAACTGCGGGATGGCTTTGCGGAGAACGGCTGCAAGGTCAGGTTCACCGGGTGCTTCTTCATCCGCTTTTACGAGGTAATGGTGCAATACTTCCATCATCGCCGCAAGGTCGCTTTGCATCTGGAAAGGGCCTGGGTTCATGTTCAGGTGGCGGAACATATCTTCCGTGTTCACCAGGTTAAAATTACCTGCCAGCGCGAGGTTGCGGGCGGGGATGATATCCAGCTTGATGAATGGGTGGCAGAACTGTACATCGTTTTTTCCCTGGGTGCCATATCGCAGATGCCCGAGCAGCACTTCGCCTAAAAAACGGAGGTGCCCTTTCATGAGGCCGGGATGGTTCCTGAGTTCTGGCTGATGCAATTCGGCTTCTTTGAACTCCTGGCCGATTTCTTCAAACAATTGCGCAATGGGCTGGTTGGCATTGCTGCGGATGCGGTGCATGAATGGGTAACCCGGCTCTGTGTTTAGTTTCACGGCCGCGATACCCGCGCCATCCTGCCCGCGGTTATGTTGTTTTTCCATCAGCAGGTACAGCTTGTTCAGGCCGTACATGACAGTTTTATATTGTTGCTGATAATAAGAGAACGATTTTCGAAGTCGGATGAATGCCAGGCCGCATTCATGTTTGATGGCGTCGCTCATGATGTTGGGGTGCCCATGTTGAGGGGCAAAATTAGACTAATCTGCAGCTATAAACAAAAATCCCGCCACTGGCGGGACCTTTGAGGGAATGATAATATGTATTCGGTTGATTACAATCCGCTGAATGTGATGCCCACTTGCAAAAGCCGGGTTTCCGGCGCCACCTGGTCTTTGAAAATATTGGTGAAACTGTATGCGCCAAACAGCGTGAAATTTCCCATGCCCACACGTGCGGTTGCCGTCAGGCGGGTATTGGTGAAAAACCTCTTGGAACTGGTTTTCTGGATGGCATCGTTGATCACATTGCCATTTTTATCCCTGAAAATTTTTCCTTTCGTATGCGCGCTCAGCATGGTGCCGGCTTTGATGCCGATGGCTGCCTTAAAGCTTTTATTCGGCAGGTCGGGCCTTGAGGTGAAACGCAGTTCTACAGGCAACTCAAGGTATGCCGTACTGAGTTTATATTTTTTGTAGTGGTTAAGTGTGTCGAGGTTGTAAAAGGGAAGGGTTTGTGTATTGGCGGCAATATCAACAGCCATGCGTTCAAAAAACATATGGCTGGTACTCACGCCAAGTCCGAGTGCGGCGCTGATGCGCGGGTTACCTTTAAACGGCCTGTCGAGCATGAAATACAGGTTGAGCCCGCGTGAGAAGCCTTTCATATTGCTTTTGACGCTGTCTGCCGTGCCAATCCAGTTGTCGCTGCTGATTTGCAGCATGAGGTGGTCGCCGGCGCGGTTACCGATATTGAATTTCTTTTTGTCTTTTTTTGTTTGCGAAAAAGCCGCGGTGCAGGATACGAGCGCCAGGCAGATCAGCAGTACTTTTCTCATAATGTTCGCTTAGACGGCAAAAATAGAAGCCGCCCGGTTAATGAAAGGTTAAAGATACCTGTTGATCAGCGGCGTTTCCGGTTGACCAGGATCCTTGTTACACATGATGTGGACATTCTCTTCTTGCGAGTCAGCCACAAAATCTGTTACATTTGTGATCGTTTCAGGAGCGCAAATATACACTGAAACCGGGCATCACCAACCAATCCTTTATGAATATGCTTACATACAGTATTGCCGCATTCCTGGCGGGTTTTGTATTGGCCTGGATCATCCGCAGCCTGTCTGTCGCCAAATGGAAGAAGCAGTATAAGAGCGCCAGCGGTTTCCTGGAAAGTGAGCGCCTGATCAGGGAGACGCTTCAAAAGGAAAACCGCCATGTGTACAAAGCAAGGGAGGCCGCCGAGGCGGAATGGGAAAGCCGTTTGCAGGAAGCGCAGGCAATAATCAAGCGCATGGATGAAGATATCCTCCTCTTACAAAAAAGCAACGAGGAAACGGAAGCCTTGCTTCGCGCCGGTGAGCCGGTTATCCACTCCTTAAAGCTCAAGCTCATCGAAGCAAATAATACCATTGCAAGGTATAAGGCAATGCTTGCTGAAAAAGTGGCGGGTTGATGTATTGATCCCCGTCAACCCTTCAGCTAACATAAATCATATCCACTCCCGGAAATCTTTGATAGATTTGACATCATCAAAATCGATCACAGGGGGTTACTCCATCAAAAACCAGGTTATGAGAAAAATCATCGCCGCTTTCGACGGCCTAAAGTATTCTGCCAGTACCAGGCAATACGCGATCCAGGTTGCCAAAGAAGGCAATTACCACCTGGTGGGTGTTTTCTTAGATGATAAAACCTATAGCAGCTATAAAATTTATGAGCTGATTACAGAAGAAGGGGTGTCGGACGCCAGGCTGAAACAGTACGAAGACAAGGATAAAGCTACGCGGATGGCCGCCGCTAAAGATTTTGAAGAGCAGTGCAAAAAAGCGGGCATATCCTTTTCAATACATCACGACCAAAACATTGCCATCCAGGACCTGAAGCACGAAAGCATTTATGCCGACCTGCTGATCATTGATTCCAGGGAAACACTGACCCATTATACAGAAAAACTGCCTACCCGTTTTGTGCGCGACCTGCTCACCGATGTGCAATGCCCGGTAATACTGGCTCCGTCTAAATATAAACCATTAGAGAAAGTTGTATTGCTGTATGATGGTGAGCCATCTTCTGTGTTCGCGATTAAAATGTTCAGCTACCTTCTGCCAACCTATGCCGGGCTGGAAGTGGAAATTATTTCCGTAAACCCTGTGAGCAGCAGCCTGCACCTGAAAGACAATAAACTCATGAAGGAATTCATGAAAAGGCATTATCCCAAAGCGGCATATAAAATATTAAAAGGCCTTGCGGAAGATGAAATCATCAAGCACCTGAAGGAGCAACCCGCCGGAACGCTGGTGGTACTTGGTGCTTACCGCAGGAGTGCCATCAGCCGCTGGTTCCGCGAAAGCATGGCCGATGTGCTGATGAAAGAAGTGAAGCTCCCATTGTTTATCGCGCATAATAAGTAACAGCCTTATCAGCTGACGCAAGAGGATGGATTCAATCACCCACATTGCACTGGGCGCCTGCATGGGCGAAGCTTTTGCCGGTAAACAACTGGGCAAGAAAGCCATGATATGGGGCGCACTCGCGCAAAGTGTACCAGACATTGATTTTGTAGCTTCCTTTTGGATGGATACGCCATCGGACCTGCTCGCGCACCGCGGGTTCACGCATTCGTTTTTGTTTTGCGCATTGATTACGCCTTTGTTCGCGTTAACAGCCGACCGTTTGCACAGGCCCCATAATATGCGTTTCAGGCAATGGTTGCTGTATTTCGGCGCGTTGATTTTTATTCATGTCTTTATTGATGCCTTCAACAATTATGGCGTGGGCTGGTTTGAGCCTTTCAGCCATGCCCGTATTTCGTTTAATGCCATTTATGTAGCCGACCCCTTGTTCTCGATATGGCCGGTCATTGCCAGCATTCTCTTATTATACCACAACCGCTGGAACCCGCGCAGGGCAAACTGGTGGCGCTTCGGGCTTGGTTTTAGTTCGATATACCTTATGTATTGCCTGGCCAATAAAGCAAAAATTGACCATGAAGTAAAGCAGGCATTCGTGAAACAGGAAATACCTGTTGACCGGTATTTCAGCACTCCGGCCCCATTGCAAAACTGGGTCTGGTTTGTGGTAGCCGGCAATGACAGCGGTTATCATGTGGGCTTCCGGTCGGTGTTCGACAAAAAGAAGGACATCGATTTTGAGTACTTCCCCCGCAACAGCAACTTGCTCAAACCCGTGGAAGGCAGCGAAGACCTGCAGAAACTCATCCGCTTCTCCCAACAATTTTATACCGTTGAACAATGGGGTGATACATTGGTATTTAACGACTTAAGGTTCGGGCAAATCATTGGCTGGCATAAACGGAAAAACAGTTTTGTATTTCATTACTACCTCAACAAGCCCGAAGGGAATGAACTCATTGTGCAGCGCGGGCGCTTTACCGGTTGGAACAAGCACACGGCATTGTCGTTGTTGCGGCGGATCAAAGGCTTTTAATCAAATCACAAGGCGGGCCCCTCTTGAGATGGATCAAGCGAAAAACTGACAGTAATCATCTGCCGGGCAGGGCAATGGGCGTAATTTAACTGGCTAAAACAGTTGTTATGAACCATAATATCCCATCTGATGTGCGTGAAATCATGGATGCCGTGCATTACCGCCCTTCCGTTTCCATCATTCTTCCATTCGACGTGAAAGTGAATGCGCATAAGGAATTGTCGCATTCACTCAAGGTTGCTGCTGACAAAGTAGAGCAGGAGTTGAATAATAATTATCCGGCTGAAATGTCTGAACTGCTGATGAATAAACTCCGTCAGTTGATCCGTGATGTGAAGATTGATACAAAGGGGAAAAGCATGGCCTTATTTGTGTCGCCCATTTTTCAAAAAGTGTATTACCTGGAAGTTCCGGTAGAAGAGAAAATTGTAGTAGACGATTCTTTTGAAATCCGCGACCTCGTATTTAACCTCAAACAAAAAAACCACTTTCTGCTGATGCGCCTGAGTAGCCATATCTGCTCGCTGTATCTCTGGAACCAGGGCCGGTTTAATAAAGTGATCACCGACCAGCCAATGGAAGTGGAAGCGTACCTGAATGAAGCGCCCGAACGGGTGGCTAATTTTTCGGATATGGGTGACCGTAAGGATATCATCACACAGAAATTCATTCAGCAAATGGACCAGGTATTGGGCCGGGTCCTGAAAGAAAACCCGCTTCCGGTAATTGTGATTGGCCCGGATAAAGTGTTGGGTCACTTCAGGCAGGTTAGTAAAAATATTTCGCAGGCCTGCGCCTTTATCACAGGGAACTATGATGAGTCAAGTTATCCGGAATTGAATCAACTGATTGCGCCACATGTAAACCAATGGAGAAAAGACAGGCAGGACGCGCTGATCAAAGACCTGGAAGATGCGGCCAATAAGCGGAAATTGTCTGTGGGCATGCAGGAAGTGTGGAGGGAAGTGATGAACCATAACGGAAGGCTCATGCTGGTAGAAAGGGATTTCATGTACCCGGCCCAACGCGGCGGCGACCAAACCGTAATCAATCCTTTGGATAATCTATCTGATGAGTCTTTATATATCCGCGACGCGGTAGACGACGCGATTGAAAAGCTGTTGTCGAACGGAGGGGATGTGGAATTTGTGGAACCCGATGCATTGAAAGATTATGGACGCATTGCCCTGATTCAATTTTATTCATAACTACATGAAAAAATACATAAAGGTTTTTTCTGAAACAGGCATATCCGACGTACCGCTTGTGGGTGGTAAAAATGCCTCGTTAGGTGAAATGATTTCCAGGCTTTCGGGAAAAGGGATCCCCGTGCCTGACGGGTTTTCGGTGACCGCGCTTGGCTTTCAGCATTTCTTGTCTGTTAATGGCCTGCATGAAAAATTACATGAGATACTTTCACAACTCGACAAAGAAACATACCGCAACCTGAAGGAAACCGGGAAAGCTGCCCGTGAACTTTTTATGAGCGGGACACTCCCGGAAGATTTGGTTTCCGAAATCAGGGCGTCATACCGGGAATTATCCGGCGCAAACCCTATTGCTGTTGCTGTTCGGAGCAGCGCTACTGCGGAAGACCTGCCCCATGCCAGTTTCGCGGGCCAGCATGAATCGTACCTGAATGTGCGCGGCGAAGAAGCCTTACTGGCGGCCGTGCACCGTTGTTTTGCATCATTATATACCGACCGGGCCATTAAATACAGGGAGGATAACGGTTTCGAACACACGAAAGTGAGCCTCTCGGTCGGTGTGCAACACATGGTGCGAGCGGATACGGGTAGTTCGGGAGTATGTTTTACCCTGGAACCGGAATCCGGTTTCAGGGATGTTATTCATATCAGCGGTGTCTGGGGCCTTGGTGAAAATATCGTTCAGGGAACCGTGACGCCGGATGAGTTTTATGTATTTAAGCCAACACTGGCCAAAGGGTTTTATGCGCTGCTGCAAAAGAAACTGGGAGAGAAGGAATATTTAATGCAATATGGCGATGACCCCGGAACGCCTGTGAAGAATATAGAGACGCCCCAGGATTTAAGGGAACAGTTTGTGCTTACCGATGCGGAAGTGCAGGACCTGGCCAAATGGGCATTAGAGATTGAATCGCATTATCAGCGGCCCATGGATATTGAATGGGCAAAGGACGGTGAAACCGGGAAACTGTACATCATCCAGGCCCGACCCGAAACGGTGCATTCGCAGGTCAACCCCTTGCATGTAACGGAGTACCATATCAAAGACAAAGGCAAATGCCTCGCGCGCGGGGAAGCCATCGGGCGCAAAGTGGTCACGGGAAAAGCAAGGCTCTTGTCTTCTCCTGCCGAATCTGGTAAATTGCAGGCAGGGGACATTGTAGTAACCGACCTGACCAGCCCGGACTGGGATCCCATCCTGAAACTCGCCGGGGGAATCATCACCAATAAAGGCGGAAGAACAAGCCACGCGTCTATAGTAGCCCGTGAGTTAGGTGTGCCCGCGGTAGTAGGCTGTGGCAATGCCACGGAAAGCATCCGGGATGGCGTGCCCATCACGGTTTCCTGCAGCGAAGGAAAAACAGGATTTGTGTACGAAGGGCATGTTCCGTTTACGGAAACAGATATTGATTTTTCCAGCATACAAAAACCCGCATGCACAAAAGTGATGCTGATTGCCGGTGACCCGGATAAGGCTTATACCCTTTCATTTTATCCAAACGACGGCGTAGGGTTGATGCGCCTCGAGTTCATTATCACGCATGCCGTACAGGTACACCCTATGGCCCTGATCAGGTATGATGCGGTTACAGACCAGGAAGCGAAAAATACGATTGACAAGTTGGCCAGGAACTACCCGGACCGGGCGACATACTTTGTAGATAAGCTGGCACAAGGTGTGGCAACGATTGCCGCGGCTTTTTATCCGAAAGTTGTGATTGTGCGAATGAGTGATTTCAAATCAAACGAATATGCCAACCTGGTGGGAGGAAGGGATTTTGAACCAAAAGAGGAGAACCCTATGATTGGGTTCAGGGGCGCTTCCAGGTATTATCATGAACTCTACCGCGAAGGATTCAGGCTCGAATGCGAAGCCATCCGGAAGGTACGCGACCAGATGGGGCTCAGCAATGTGAAAGTGATGATTCCGTTTTGCCGCACGGTGGAGGAAGGCCGGAAAGTGATCGCGCAGATGAAAGCATTTGGTTTGGAGCAGTCTGTTAACGGGTTGGAAGTGTATGTGATGGCTGAAATACCCAGCAATGTGGTGCTTGCAGAACAATTCGCGGAACTGTTTGACGGGTTTTCCATCGGCTCGAACGACCTGACGCAGCTAACGCTTGGTATCGACCGCGACTCGGCATTGGTCAGCAACCTTTTTAGTGAGCAAAACGATGCGGCAATGTATATGATCGCGACCGTTATACAAAAAGCAAGGGCTGCCGGAAAAAAAATCGGCTTATGCGGCCAAGCGCCCAGCGATTTCCCTGAGTTCGCGGCATTTCTTGTACAGCAGGGCATCCACAGTATCTCATTCAACCCCGACGCATTGCTGAAAGGCATCGAGCATATAGTGCAAGCGGAAAGAGAAACCATACCGGCTTCAGCTAAACATGCACATTCAGGGCTATCTTAGTAAGATGAAAAAAGGGAAAAATTCACCATCCTGGAATGTTAAAATGCTCAAGCCAGCGGTACTTGAAATTGTGGAAGCCCCCGCGATCTGGATGAAAGGCAAAACAGGCGGAAAAATGCTGATCCCCACACCGGTCATGATCCGGGATATCGTGGTGAAGATCCCCAGGGGAAAACTGATGACCAGCACGGCATTGCGCGAGAGGATGGCAGCCGGATGTGGCGCGGATATCTCATGCCCGATGACAACAGGTATTTTTTTATCCATTGCCGCGCATGCGGCCGAGGAGGACCGGGCCGAAGGAAAGAAACGCGTCATGCCATATTGGAGGGTCCTTAAGGAAGGGGGTAAATTGAATCCAAAGTTTCCCGGCGGTTGCGCGCAGCAGGCGGCTTATCTTGAAGCCGAAGGATTTGAGATCCTGAAAGGAAGGGGTAAAGACAGCTATTCCGTTAAGGATTATGCCGCTAAAACCATATCATAACGGAAACGAATAAACGAAATATTCCTCTTATGCCATCAGTGTACACCCTGACATTCAGCCCATGCATCGACAAAAGCACCTCCGTACCCACCCTGCAACCCGAAAAAAAACTCCGGTGCAGCAACCCGGTGCTTGAGCCCGGCGGGGGCGGCATCAATGTGGCCAGGGCATTGAAACACCTGGGGCATCCGGCCACTGCCGTTTTCCCATCGGGGGGATACACCGGCCAGCATTTCAACCAGCTCCTTCGCGAAGAAAATATCCCATCCCTGATCATACCAACCATCTCCGAAACAAGGGAGAACATCATTGTGTACGATGAGTCGGGGGGGCAACAGTACCGCTTTGGCATGCCTGGTTCCCCATTGACGGATATGGAGTGGAAAGCCTGCCTGCAAACTTTGGAAGAAGCCCCCGCGTTGGATTATATCGTAGCCAGCGGCAGCCTTCCCCCGGGCGTGCCCGACGATGTGTTTGCCCGTTTATCCCTGATTGCCCGCAAGAAATCCGCTAAATTGATCGTGGATACATCCGGGGAAGCCTTACGGCATGCCGTAGACGAAGGATTGTATATGATCAAGCCAAACCTTGGCGAGCTCAGCAAGCTTGCCGGCCGTGAAGAATTGCATACAGGCGATGTGGTGAATATCGCGAGGTCCATCATCGAAAAAGGCCGTATAGAACTGGCGCTTGTATCTATGGGCGCAGCAGGTGCCATGTTAGTGACACGTGCGGAAGCCTGCATACTCACGCCTCCTCCCGTGATCCGCAAAAGCACGGTTGGCGCAGGCGACAGCATGGTAGCGGGCATGATTGCCGGCCTCATACAGTTTGCAGACCCCATCCTCGCCGCACGTTACGCGGTTGCATGCGGCACAGCAGCCACATTAAACCCCGGCACACAATTGTGCCGCAAAGCTGATGCGGACAGGTTGTACACCCAGGTGATGGTTGCCAATATGTAACGGTGAACCGTATCCTTTTTTTTGCGATATTTATATGGTCTACTTATTGCAACCAATACCGTTAGCGCTGTATGAATCTATCTCCCAACCTCAAAAGTTTTCTGAATGAAGCCGGGGATATAGCGCGTTTCACCGGGCGCTTTTTCAGCCAGACAATCCGCCCAAGGTTTGAATGGAATGAATTCATCCGCCAGTGTTTTGTTATCGGGTATTTATCCCTTCCGCTGGTGGGGCTAACGGCTTTCATCATGGGCCTAGTACTGACCATGCAGTTGCGTCCTTCAATGGTTGATTATGGTGTGGAATCGCAGTTGCCGGCCATTGTGGGCATTGCCATTGTGCGGGAAATCGGGCCTGTTATTACCGCGCTCATATTCGCCGGTAAAATCGGCAGCAGCATCGGCGCCGAATTGGGTTCCATGAAAGTAACGGAACAAATTGACGCGATGGAAGTGAGTGGCACCAATCCCTTTAAATACCTCGTAGTCACCAGGGTGCTTGCAGCCACTTTTATGCTACCGGTATTGGTACTGCTCGGCGATTCCATCTCATTATATGGTTCTTACCTGGGCGTAAACGTAAAGGGGTCTACTTCATTTTATTTATTCTGGATGCAGGTGTTCGATAATCTCTCTTTTTCGGATGTGTTACCCGCGTTTGTCAAAAGTTTTTTCTTTGGTTTCGCGGTGGGAATTGTGGGTTGCTATAAAGGATATAACAGCATGAAGGGAACAGAAGGCGTTGGCCGGTCAGCCAATTCGGCCGTTGTGCTATCGTCCATATTAATTTTTATCATTGACCTGCTCGCGGTGCAAATCACTGACGCGCTTGGAATCAATTAATGCTGATGCAAACAGAAGAAACGGAAATACAAACAACTGCGAACGATCAGCCCGGTAATGTGGTGCTTCGCATCCATCATTTGTATAAATCGTTTGGCAGCAATAAAGTGCTGGTTGATTTTCATCTTGATGTGATCAGGGGCGAATCACTGGTGGTGTTGGGAAAATCCGGTTCAGGTAAATCTGTTTTGATCAAATGCATTATTGGTTTGCTGGAGCCTGATGAAGGGGATATTGAAATATTCGGGGAAAGCATCAGCGCGATGACGGCTGAAGCTTTGGATAAAATCCGCGCCAGGGTTGGCTTCCTGTTTCAGAGCAATGCCCTGTATGATTCGATGACGGTTCGCGAGAACCTGGAGTTTCCCTTGCGCCGCCACTGGATACAGGTTTCCCAACAGGAAATCAATGATATGATTTTGCAGGCGCTGGATGATGTGGGGCTGGCACATACCATTGATATGATGCCGGCGGAATTATCCGGGGGCATGCGGAAACGGATTGCCCTGGCCCGTACCCTGATTTTAAAACCCGAAATCATATTGTATGATGAACCCACAACAGGCCTTGACCCCATTACCAGCCGTGAAATCATTCAGTTGATGATGGATATACAGGATAAATACAATACCACTTCCGTGATCATATCGCACGACATGAACTGTGTGCGTACGGCCAGCGACAGGGTGGTGGTTTTGGTGGATGGCCGTTGCTATGCTTTAGGTACCTTTGAGGAACTATCGCGCAGCCAGGATGAAAAAGTGAAACAATTTTTTGCATGACCATGAAAGAGCGAAAAGCGATCAACAATGTCAAACTGGGATTTTTTGTAGTGGCCGGACTGGCATTCCTGGTGCTGGTACTGTACATGATTGGAAGAGACCAGAGCATGTTTGGATCAAACTATACACTCAAAGCAAGGTTTGACCATGTGCAGGGGTTAGTTTCCGGGAATAATGTGCGATACGCCGGAATCGAAGCCGGAACGGTTAAAAAAGTCAGCATCCTCAATGATACGGTGATTGAAGTGACCATGCTGATTGAAAAGCGAATGCTTAACATCATCCGTAAGAACGCACTTGTCTCCATAGGCACCGAAGGCCTTGTAGGGAATAAGGTGGTGAACATCACGCCTGCGCATGAACCGGCAGATTTTGCCGTGGAGGGAGATATATTGCCCACCCGAAGATCGGTCAGCACCGATGATATGCTTAATACTTTAGAGGAAACCAATAAGGATATCGCTTTCATTGCACGTGAATTAAAAACAACGGTGACCCGCATCAATAACAGCAGCGCTTTATGGAATATGCTGAGCGATTCCGGCATCCCCAATGATATCCGTTCTTCCGTGCATCAAATCCGCCAGGCAACGGGCAAGGCTAACCTGATGGTGAACGACCTGCACGAATTGGTAAGGGATGTAAAAGAGGGCAAAGGGTCGGTGGGGGCATTGCTTACCGATACGGCATTCGCATACAACCTCAACCAACTGATGATGCAGTACCAGCAAGTGGGTGTACAGGCCGATTCGCTGGCGAAGGAAATGCAGGCCATGGTTTCTTCAATCCGGCAGGATGTAAACCAAGGCCCCGGACCGGTGCACAGTTTGCTCAAAGACAAAAGCATATCCGACAAACTCCAGCAGTCGCTCGATAATATCCAAAAAGGAACCGATGGCTTTAACCAGAATATGGAAGCCCTGAAGCATAACTTTTTATTCAGGGGTTATTTCAGGAAACTGGAAAAGAAACAACGGAAAGCCGCGGCCGAAAATGCCGCGACACCCTGATGCCGGTCATGCCCGTGTTTGAGGATGGTCATGCACAGACTGCAGGTTTGATGTACCTTCATAGAAAGGTATTTCTGTTTAAAAACCAGGAGGCATAAAATAAGCATATCATGCAAAAAACATTTGCCAAAGCGGAGGAACTAACGGAGCATATCCGGGAATATATCAATGCAAGAATTGATGCCATCAAACTCCAGGTGGCAGAAAAGGTATCGGCATTGCTGGCAAACCTGATTGCCGGGCTCGTTGTGGCATTTGTCTTTCTTTTTTTTCTCATCCTCCTCAGCATATCATTATCCATACTCATTGGGCAATGGATTGGACAAATGTGGTTGGGTTTTCTCATTGTAGCGGCGCTGTATTTGCTCTTTGGCATCATCGTTTGGAAAGCCAGGGGCAGGCTGATCCGTATGCCTATCATGAACGCCATTATTCATCAATTATTCCGCAACGATGAAAAAGATCAGCAATAACAGGCAATTGCAGGAAGAAAAGGAAAGGCTACGGCTCCGCCAGCAGCACCTGGAAGATAAAATCAGGCTGAACTGGTTGGAATTGAAAGACAGCCTGCGCCCAAGCAACCTGGCGATGGAAGCTGTGGAGAAAGTGATGCACCGGAAAACGGATGATGTCGATAAATTATCCGGCGTTGTGAAAAGCACCGTATCCTATGGCATCGCCATGCTGGCTAAAAAGCTGATTGAAAAAGCTACCGGCCGCAAAAGCAAAGGACAGGCTGATACAGAAACAGGTTCAGATTGGTAGATATAAATAAGGGGATTCTTTTACTTTTTTTGTTTAAAGTAAAACGTCATCAGGTAAAACATCATGCGGATGGCTTGATAAGATGACCAACGTAAAAGTTGTATGGCCCAGTTTCTTGATTTTTGATGATTGTCTGTTGTTACCCGCACGCAATCTTTTTCAATAATACCTTCGAGGGTTTTTTCAGACGATAAACAAAATGCATCTTCTTTGATATCGAGGTTTAATTCGATGCTGGCATAAGCGCTGATCACATTGATATTGTAAGACCCAATCGTCATCCATTGCCCATCGCATACCGCCACTTTCGCGTGCAGGATATTGGGTTGGTATTCATAAATCTCAATCTTGTTCCGCAGCAACCAGTCGTACATCCAGCGCTCCGCGTGTTTGGCAATCTTCACATCCGAAGGTCCGGCAATCACAACCCTGATCTGTACACCCCTTTTTGAAGCCTGTTTCAGGAGCCTTCGGATGATCTGCCCCGGCAGGAAATAACTGCAAACTATGGTAACGCGTTGCTCCGCGTTCTTCAGCATCTCCACATAGCTGGCCGATATTTCATTCTTGGCCCTGACCCAATCGTTCCTGCGCATGCGTACCGCACACAAGGGTGATCCGGCCGGTAATGTGCATTCATGGGTGGGCTTGCATGCCCTTGTTGATTTAATGGTAACCGTGGAGAAATTAAACCATGTTTTCCAGCAGAGCATGCAGAGGGATGAGGCGATTTCACCTTGCACATACACCGCGAAATCAAGCCATCCGGGTTGTCCGGGCAAATCATTGTAATGATCCGAAATATTCACGCCGCCCACCAAAGCGTGAAAAGCGTCAGCCACAAACACCTTATGGTGCATCCTTCTTCCGAAATAAAAAGATTTACTTCTGAATAAAGGTTCAAAGTAACGGAAATGGATACCCGAATCCCGGAGTTCCTGAATAAAAGCACGCGACATTACCTGGGAAGCATAACCGTCGGCAAGCAGGTACACGGCGACACCCCTGACGGCAGCATCTTTCAGGGCATCAGCTACTTCGCGCCCGGTGACATCATCATCATAAATATAACATTGCAGGTGGATGCTGTGTTGGGCATTGCGGATCAACCCGATCAGGCAATCGAAATAAGGCCTTCCACCCCTGACCAGGTTGACGGCATTCTGTGTGCTATACCCTTTATTATTTTTCCTGCCCCCGGGTTCTTTCATATTGACAGCAAATGAACTTGATATCCGAAGTTATCAATTATTCGGCTGGGGCAGTCATCAGTATACCACAATATGGGCCTGTCTTTGGTTAATGGCAGCAGCAGCGGCCCTGGGTATGACGATACACAGCAACCCCTCTTTGTATTCTGCACTGATGAAAGAAAGATCAGCATCTGCGGGAAGCGGGATTTGTTTATCAAAGCAGGCATAATTGAACTCATGCAATGTAAAATCCCTTTCATTGATGAGGATCGGTTCCTTGTGCATGACGCTTATGCTGAGCATATTGTAATCGGTGTGTACCAAAAAATCTTCCCTGCGCACACCCGGTACCGCCATTTCAATGCGATACGCGTATGGCTCTTCTTTGATGTTCACCGGGGGGCATCCTGTGCGCGACTGGCCCTGCACCTTTAATTCATTCCATACATCTTCTTCACAAATAACCGGAACATAATGGCCCGGGTAAATCAATCCTTCGGAGCGGTTGGGTAAGGCTTGTGTCATGGCTTGGGGATTTTTAATGGATTACAATGTACGGTTCGGAGAACCCCGTTTCCTATGACTGCCATCATGTATTTCAATTATCCCGGTCATACCCCGGAATCCCTTTTACCATTGAATTTCATTAATTTTAAGAAAGGGCTTTTCCATGCGCGACAATCAGGATCAACCATACCCCATTTTGCAACCCGCTGCCCTGCGTGTACTCGAAGCCAGGTACCTGCGCCGTGACCATAAGGGCAGCCTCCGGGAAACGCCCGATCAATTGTTTCACCGCGTAGCTGAAGCCGTGGCCGCTGCGGAAAAAAAATGGCATGGCGATGAAGCTGTGCGGCATTGGGCAAAAAAGTTTTTCCATTTGATGCGTGGCCTGTATTTCCTTCCCAACTCACCTACATTGATGAATGCGGGAACAAACAGGGGCCAGTTGAGCGCCTGCTTTGTATTGCCTGTGGAAGATAACCTGGACGCGATTTTTTCAGCATTGCACCAGGCGGCGCTGATCCAGCAAAGCGGTGGTGGCACAGGCTTTAATTTCTCAAAACTCAGGCCTGAAGGTGATCTCGTACAGGAAAGTGGCGGTGTGGCATCGGGGCCTGTATCGTTTATGAAAGTGTTCGATGCCGCAACCGAGCATATCCGGCAAGGCGGCAAACGAAGGGGCGCCAATATGGGCATTTTGAATATTGACCACCCGGATATTTTCAGTTTTATTCAATCGAAACAGGAAAAAGGCGCATTGCGCAATTTTAATATTTCAGTGGGTATAACTGACGCGTTTATGCAAGCGCTGGAAGCAGGGGCAGACTGGCATTTGCGCAACCCGAATGGCGGCGCTGTCAGCCAAACGGTTCCTGCGAAGAAATTATGGGAGGGCATTGTACAGGCGGCATGGTCGACCGGTGACCCGGGATTGATTTTTTTATCTGCCATAGAAGAAGCCAACCCAACACCCAGGCTCGGAGAAATGCAATCTACCAATCCTTGCGGTGAAGTGCCGCTCCTGCCTTACGAACCCTGTAATCTCGGCTCCATCAACCTCAGCAGGTTTATCCATAAGGAAGGCGGATGCTACCGGTTTCACTGGGATGCGCTGGGGCTTGCCGTAGATGATGCGGTAAGGTTTCTTGATGATGTTATTGATGTGAATCATTATATCATTTCACCTATTCGTGAAATGGCATTGGGGAACCGGAAAATCGGGTTGGGCGTAATGGGTTGGGCCGACAGTTTAATCAGTATGGGCATACCTTACGCGTCGGATGAGGCACTGGCATTGGGAGCGGAACTGATGCGGTTTATCGCCGAAAGGGCCCACCAGGCTTCAGCGGAACTGGCAGCGGAACGCGGCGTTTTCCCGAACTGGAAGAATAGCGTATATGCGCCGGCGTTACCCATGCGGAACGCCACCTGTACCAGCATCGCGCCAACAGGAACCATTTCAATCATCGCCGGTGCATCATCTTCCATAGAGCCTTTATTCGCGCTGGCTTTCAGAAGGATGCACGTATTGCATGAGGATGTGCTGGATTCGGTAAGCCCCGGTTTCCTCGAATATCTTAAAGATCATATGTATATGGATAAGCCCTGGTTGCAGGAGGTTTTATCGGCGGGGGATTTGTCGGGCTCAACAGGTGTCCCTGATTCGATGCGGTTGTTGTTCCAAACGTCTATGGAGATCAGCCCAGACTGGCATTTGCGGCATCAGTTGGTTTTTCAAAAACATACGGATAACGCGGTGTCAAAAACCATCAACCTTCCCCATTCCGCAAGCATCACCGATGTTGACCATATTTATCGCATGGCCTGGAAGGAACGTGCCAAAGGCATCACCATTTTCAGGGATGGCTCTACCGGCAGCCAGGTATTGCATAAAGGCGTTAGAGAGCAAGCGGATGCCTGCAGGGTTTGTGTCAGATAGATGTTAAATAATAATTGAAGATTGAGGTATTCATTTTTACGGGATCAGGCGCGGATATGAATCGAATCAATGCCATCAATATGGATATGATGGGATGAAAGTTCCAGAAACTCTGTTTGAATTTCTCTTTCCTGGTTTTCGGAGAGGTTACATATATCAACGAGCGGCATCATATCGAGCGAACGGGCAAACACGGCAGCCATATGATATAAATTGATTTTATACCGGTTGATTTCCATGACAGAGGACAGGAGGACTGCATCTTCTTGCGCAGGGCCTTTAATTTGCTTCAGTATTTTATTGGTTTCTTCAATAAACAGTTGAACCGATTGGTTCACTGTTCCCGCTGTTTCAATATGTTCCTGTGTAAAATATTCCGTCATCAACTGCAATTGCCGGTTGATGTTTTGCAGGTAATGTTGCAGGGCTGAACGGAATAATTTGTTGTTTGCGGATTCGATCCACACTGGCAAAACCTGCTGCAAACTTTGTTCGGCCACGCTGAACTTGCGGGCATAATAAGCCATCAGGTGCCTCAGGTTGCTTTCTATCGGATCTTTCTTTTTCATGGTTAAACCTAAGTAAATATACATTCAATGTATTGCGAAGCCTATGACAGGGATCATTCGTTTTTTTGACGGAACTCATGGAAAAATGAAGCTAAATTTGATTGCTTTGATTTGCTGAAATGTAATATTATTCATCCTTAAAATATATAGCATGAGTCAAGCAGTTCAACCCGGCAAAGGCCCATCGCCAGAGCCTTCAAAGCATCCGGTGATCCTGCCGCCCATCGATCCGGAGGAATTGATGCAACCCGAAGAGGATCCTGAATATATTATTCCGGATGATGAAGATGATTATACGCCTCCTTATGAGGAACCGGATCCTGGAGAAGGACCTTAAATTATTTTTATGAGCACTCATCATCTCCGAACTGACGCATCACGCGCGGAATCCTACCACGTAATTGAAGTCAGCAGCCCGGCGTTTGCCGATCAGGGCATGATACCCGTTGTGTACACTTGCGAAGGCAGGGATATAAGCCCACCGCTTGATTTTAAACATATTCCCAACGAAGCGGTTACGCTGGCACTTATAATGGATGATCCGGATGCGCCCGGAAAAACCTGGGTGCATTGGGTGTTATGGAATATCCCGGTGACACACCATCTTAAAGAAAATGAAGTTCATGGTGAACAAGGCATGAATGATTTTGGCAGGAAGTCATACGGCGGGCCTTGTCCGCCATCAGGCACGCACAGGTATTTTTTTAAAGTGTACGCACTGTCATGCACACTCAACCTGCCGGCAGAAACCACAAAGCATACATTAGAAAAAGCGATGGCTGGCCATATCCTTGGTTATGGCGAACTCATTGGATTATATAAGCGTCAACAGAAATAATATGCTGAGAAAAATTCTTTTTGTCCTGCTCATACTCATCAGCATGTCGGCAGTATTTACGGGGGCGGCGATGATTACGCATCCTGCCGGCGGCATATTGACACTTAACCCCGGGTTACTGACAAATAGTTTTTTCCCGGATTTCTTTTTCCCCGGTATTTTGATTTTAATGTTCGTGGCTGTACCTTCTTTGTTTGCGGTTTTCTTTATGGCTGTCAATAAGAAAAACCAGTACCGGCGAGCTGTTTGGGCCGGATTACTACTCACGGCCTGGTTTATTGCACAGTTTTTGTTTATTGGTTCCCTGCATTGGACGCAGGCTTTTTTATTTGCAGGGGCCATACTCGCAACCCTGATATCATTCCAGTTAAACGGAAAAAAATTGCTGTAATATAAAGCTTTGCTTAGCGCGATAAGAGCAGGTTCAGCGGTTTCCACTCTTCAATATGGTCTGATATGATTTTCAGTATGGCCACAAAAGGAATGAATAATACCATGCCCGCTACACCCCAGATGATGCCTCCGATAATCGCCGCAACCAGCATCGACAATGTACTCACGTGCAATTGCGCGCCTACCACTTTGGGAAATATCACATTCGCTTCCAGGTATTGCACAAATGCAAACACAGCTATCACGCCCAGCGGATACCATATGTTGCCGGTTTCAAGCCATATCACGGATATGGGAAGCAGGGCGCTGACGATGATGCCCACATAAGGTATGATGGTCATGATGGCGCAGAGCACACCGTAGAGGATGGCATGCTTCACGCCGAGTGCCATGAGCCCAAGGCTGTTTAAAGTGCCCACAATCAGGTACACCCAAACCATGCCTTTGATGTACTTCGCGTATGTGTGTACAATTTCACGGAGAATGATATCCAGCTTCTGCCTGTAAGGCATGGGTACAACCTGGTAAAGGAATTGCACCAGGGTTTTGCGGTGGTACATGCATAAAGCCATATACACGGGTGTCATGACTATGATGAACAAAGTATTGGCAGTGGTTTTCAACGAGGCGCCAATCCATTCAAAAATATTCCCGCTGGCTTTTTGCGCCCAGTTGGGTCCTGATTCCGATGCTGTGCCGAGATAGACATTCACCTGTGCCTGCATTTGATTCAGGCTTTGTTCAAGTTTGTGCAGGAGCGAAGGGGCTTCTTCGCGGAACATGCCTATCTGCCATAAAAAAAGGGCAACAAGGCCGGTGAATAATATCGATACCAGAAAAATGCTGGCGGCGATGGCCAGTGCTTTGTTCCAGCCATGCGCTTCCAGCCATACCGCGAAAGGGTGCATGACGATGGCGATCAGTAAACCAAAGAAAAAAGGAATGAATAATGTTTTACCAAATATTAGTACCAGTGATCCGAATACGATCAACTGAAGCATGGTCAGTATATTTTTAATGGAGGGCGACATAACCTGTAAGTTGATTATTACATGTCATTTGGGGCATGACAAATGTAAGTTTTTGATATGATGGGCGTCAGCGAATGCCCGGATGAATCAAAGGAAATTTAAATTTATGGGCAATGGGTATGGTATCTGGACGATGTTGGCGGGTGTCGCTTTTTTTCTGCTCGCGATGGCTTTTATGGAAGATTCCTTGCGGTCGCTTACGGGCCGCAGGTTCAAGTTGTTCCTGAAAAGGCAAACTACGCGGCCTGCAAAAGCGGTATTGGGTGGTGCGCTTGTGTCTGCATTATTGCAAAGCAGTTCCATTGTGAACCTGCTGGTGCTGAGTATGGTGGGTGCGGGTGTGGTACAAATGAGCCATGCGCTGGCTTTGATGCTTGGATCAAATATCGGCACCACATTCACAAGCTGGATGCTGGTGACGTTTGGATTTGAGTTTGGTATTGAACAATGGATGTTGCCGGTCACTGCCATCTCGGGCATCATCATGGCATTCCTGGACAGGGAAAGTAAGTGGTTTGCCTGGTGCCGGTTTGTTTTCAGCCTCTCCTTCTTGTTTGTGGCCCTGATGTTTATCAAAACCGGCATGGAAGGCTGGGTGGCAGACCGCGACTTACAGGTGTATGCCGGTTATCCGCTTGTTGTGTTTGTGCTGGTAGGCCTGGTCATTACAGGGTTGGTGCAATCAAGCAGTGCAACGGTGGCGATTACCCTAAGTGCTTTGCACAGCGATGCCATCAGCTTAATCATGGCCATGGCTATTGTGTTGGGTTCAGAAATCGGCACCACACTGAAACTATTCCTCGCATCTGCCGGTGGCTTGCCGGGCAAGAAGCGAGTGGCATTGGGGAACTTTCTGTTTAATATGGTAACAGTGCTGTTCCTGCTCTTACTGCTTCGGCCAACAGAATGGCTGATTTCGGAATATGCGGGCATTAAAGACCATTTATTCGCATTGGTGTTTTTTCAAAGCATGATCAACTTCCTGTCTTTACTGTTATTTTTCCCTTTCCTGAAACCTGTGAGCCGTTTTCTAATGAAGCGTTATACGGATGACGAAGACGATACCATGTTTATCAGTAAAGTGTCTGTTACGGATAGCGGTATTGCCCTCGATGCATTGGAAAAGGAAATGCAGGTGTTTGTCAGGCAGGTAGTGATGTATAATGCGGAGAGTTTTGATGTGTCTGATCAATTGCCGGTGAATATGGCCATTGATTCAGGTTTTGCCGACCAGTCGCTTTCGGGAAAATATGACCATATCAAAATACTGCACGGGGAGATGTATGTGTTTTCCATGAGGCTGAACCAAACAGTCATATCAAAGGATGAAGCAGACCGTTTGAACAGGTATGTTGCCGCTTCACGTAATTTCATGTATGCCGCAAAAAATATCCGGGACGCGCAACAGGACATCCTGCAGCTCCGGCATTCATCAAACGATGTGAAGTACAGGCATTATCTTGAATCGGCCGACAACCTGGTTGTTTTTTATCGTCAAGTATCTGAAGTTTTACATGCAGCCCCGGAAAACCGCTTTGCATTTCTCGCGCGCTTATACCGGGATGTTTCTGAAGCGTACGCCCAAAATCTTTCACAGTTATACCAGGAGCCTTCAGTGAAATTGCTGAGCGAACTGGAGATCAGCACCCTCATCAACTTCAACAGGGAATTGTATACTTCTTTTAAGTCGATGATATTCGGGCTGAAAGATTTCCTGTTAAGTCCGGCCGAAGCCGATTATTTTGATGACCTCCCCGGTTTCATCCGATAAGCGTTTATACGTAGCTGTTATGGATCCGGAAAATCGGATCTGCTGTATGTATCAGGTGATGCGTGGTCGCCTGCTTTGAACAGGATGGTGACATGCTTGATACCGGGTATTTCGGTTAAATTATACGTGGCTTCTGCCAGGTAGGTTTGCGCACCGCTGCTGCCCATTTGTTGCGTCAGGTAGCGGCTGTTCGGGATTTTAACCACCAGGGTATCGTGGTACTGGCTTACCGGTTCCATGCGGATGTCGGGGTATGTGCTGTTCAGGAAATTCAGGATATAGTTTGTATTCAGCGAATCGGGAGGGATGGCGGCGCCGGCTTTCAAAAACAATTTGCCTTCTTTAGTGAAATCCGCGCTCCAGCTAACGGCGATTTTTTTCGGCGTTTCCACAACTGGCGTTTCGGTAGTTTCTTCGCTTTCTTTGTCTTTATTGCCGCTGCATTGCGTAAGGCAAATGGAAAAAGCGGCCAGCAGGAAAATGAGTAGGGGTTTTTTCATATGATGTGTGATGTATGATTTATGATTTATGATGTATGATTTATGATGTATGATTTATGATGTATGATTTATGATGAATAATATATGTATAACATAAAGGTAAACCTCATGGGCCTGATAATAAGCAGTAAAATGTTAATCATGGATAGTTTACAGATGATCAATTACATATGCATCAAACAAGGCATTCACTCGTATTTCTACTAAGGATAAATTCATTAGAAATCACCGGTTTTCACTCTTGCGGATGCCATGGGCCTGCACTATTATTGCAGTAGATAACCAGATACTAATCCTATGAAATTAACTGCTACCCTCACACTGAGTTTTGTATTGTTGCTGGCCGGCAATGCCCGCGCCCAACTTCGATCAACCCCTTATTGCCCGCCATTCCATGTAGATGTTTTGGATGGCACCATCAGTAAATTATTTCCGCAATCGCCGCATGGAGATATCAAGAACAGGCTACCGTGTTTTACGGAAGCCACGGATGAGTTGTCGTCATGGGGTTGCGGGGGTGTGTTTTACAAAGACAAGGGCGTTTACTTTTACACCTACCGTGATTTTGTGGAGATCAGGGATAATTTCAACGGTTCGATGACGGTGCCCTTGATGGGGTCAACGCGAAACAGTTTGTTTAAGTGGCTGGGTAACCCCCGGGTGAAGGATTTCAGTTGGGAATCGTACCAGATGAAATATGGAAGTTTGGTATTGTTTTTCGACGCGTCGAACAAGGTAAACCGGATCATTATCAGCAGCAAGAGCCCGGAGACCTTACGGTTATGTGAATAGGCGTACATGTTCTGTTACGTTTTATGGTGATACAGGCGGGGCGTGGGTAAAACCGCGCCCTGTTTTATTTGGGAGGTCAAGACTTTTGCATCTCGGTGAAATTCTCTTATTTTTGCCCCCTGTTATCGCAGATAACGGGGCCTATAGCTCAGCCGGTTAGAGCATCTGACTCATAATCAGAGGGTCCCTGGTTCGAGCCCAGGTGGGCCCACTAAAGCCGCTTCTTTTGAAGTGGTTTTTTAATTTATGGAGGTCCCTGGTCCCGACGATCTCGCTAAAAGCGAGATGTCGGGATGCCGACCGAAAGCGTCGGCATTCGAGCCCAGGTGGGCCCACTAAAGCCGCTTCTTATGAAGTGGTTTTTTAATTTATGGAGGTCCCTGGTCCCGACGATCTCGCTAAAAGCGAGATGTCGGGATGCCGACCGAAAGCGTCGGCATTCGAGCCCAGGTGGGCCCACTAAAGCCGCTTCTTATGAAGTGGTTTTTTAATTTATGGAGGTCCCTGATCCAATGCCATGGTTCGTGGCACACGAACCATCACAGTAACGAAAAGTAAAACACATTGCCAACTGGTTTGAAATCCCCTCGCCATGGTTCGTGGCACACGAACCATCACAGTAACGAAAAGTAAAACACATTGCC